>Ga0160472_100127_pt1 | contig 121426 bp, 97 predicted proteins | sample HID1973M_E11MG_FD_108267 | JGI IMG/M metagenome (GOLD analysis project Ga0160472, IMG submission 108267) | Enriched mosquito-associated microbial communities from UW Madison campus, WI, USA - HID1973M_E11 MG | ecosystem: Host-associated > Arthropoda: Insects > Digestive system > Unclassified ... | reverse complement strand
GGGGGTGGGGGCGAGCAGCACATGGATGTGCTGCGCTCGGTTCGGTGAGTACAGGACGTACGACGAAACGACGCCCCCACCCCCGGCGGGTCGGCGCCCACACCGTAAGTCAGGGCCAAACCAACCGCTAAACGAGGCGCGCCCTCAATAAACCCCAACACAGCCCGCGAAAGCGGGCGCCCCGCTTCCCCGGCCGCACCAAGCAAGCCATCGCCCGCGAGAACCTACCCGAGCGAGCGCGCCAGCGAGGCGCCCCGCTTCAACGCAACACCTTGCCGAATCCCACCCTCGACCTGCCGCGATCAGGCGACAACCCACCACGGGCACCGGATTCAGCGCCGCCTACACATGCACGGGCGGATAATCCCCGCGCCCCCCCGTCGCGACCGCCCATGAACAGCACGCCCACGTACACCTCCCTGCGCCCCCTGCTCTGGCTGGTGTCCCTGGCGATCTTCATGCAGATGCTGGACTCGACCATCGTCAATACCGCGCTGCCGGCGATGGCGCGCAGCCTGGGCGAAAGCCCGCTGCAGATGCAGTCGGTGGTCTTCAGCTACGCGCTGGCGGTGGCGATGTTCATCCCCGCCTCCGGCTGGGTCGCCGACCGCTACGGCACCCGCCGCACCTTCCTCACCGCGATCATCGTGTTCACCCTGGGCTCGATGCTATGCGCCGGGGCGCAGCAGCTCGGCCAGCTGGTCGCCGCGCGCGTCGTGCAGGGCATCGGCGGCGCCATGCTGCTGCCGGTCGGACGCCTGGCGGTGATGCGCTCGGTGCCGCGCGAGGAGTTCCTGCGCGCGATGAGCTTCATCGCCATCCCCGCGCTGGTCGGCCCGCTGATCGGCCCCACCCTCGGCGGCTGGCTGGTCGAGGTGGCCTCGTGGCACTGGGTGTTCCTGATCAACCTGCCGATCGGCGTGATCGGTTTCGCCTTCGCGCTGAAAATCATGCCCGACCACTATGGCACCCAGCGCCAGCGCTTCGACCTGCCCGGCTACGTGATGCTGGCCTTCGGCATGGTCGCGCTGTCGCTGGCGCTGGACGGGATCTCCGAACTCGGCCTGCGCAGTGCGTTCGTGATGCTGCTGACCATCGGCGGCCTGGCTTCGCTGATCGGCTACTGGCTGCACGCGGCCAATGCCAGCGCGCCGCTGTTCCCGCTGGCGCTGTTCCGGGTGGCCAGCTATCGCATCGGCATCCTCGGCAACCTGTTCTCGCGCATCGGCAGCGGCTCCATGCCGCTGCTGATCCCGCTGTTGCTGCAGGTCGGCCTGGGCATGAGCCCGATGAACGCCGGCCTGATGATGGTGCCGGTAGCGCTGGCCGGCATGGCCTCCAAGCAGGCCGCGGTGCGGCTGGTCACGCGCTTCGGCTATCGCCGGGTGCTGATGGTCAACACCGTGCTGGTCGGGGTGATGATGGCCAGCTTCATGCTGGTGGAACCGGGCCAGCACCTGTTCTGGCGGCTGCTGCAGCTGGCGGTGTTCGGCGCGGTCAACTCGCTGCAGTTCACCGTGATGAACACCGTGACCCTGCGCGACCTCGACCGCGACATGGCCAGTCCGGGCAACTCGCTGCTGTCGATGGTGATGATGCTGGCGACCGGTTTCGGCGCGGCTGCCGCCGGCAGCCTGCTGGCCGCTTTCAGCCACCACCTGGGCGTAGACCACAACGACGCGACCTCCGCCCTGCACGCCACCTTCGTCTGCGTCGGCGCGATCACCCTGACCTCGACGCTGATCTTCTGGCAGCTCGCCGACACGCGGCCGGAGCCGCGCCAGGTCGAGGAAGTGGCCGAGTAACGCCGCCCGGCCTGCTCAGGCGGCGGACGTCGGCCGCAGGACCTCGGCGATCGCCTCGGCCAGGATCTCGCCGGTCACCGGCTTGCGCAGGAAGCCATCGAAGCCGGCCGCACGCGCCGCCGGCTCGGCCTCCGCGTCGGCGCGCGCGGTGACCGCGATCAGCGGCATCGCATGGCCGAATACCCGCAGCTGGCGGGCCAGCGCGAAGCCGTCCAAGCCCGGCAGGTCCAGGTCCAGCAGCGCCAGGTCGAACGGCTGGTCGGCCACCTCGGCCAGCGCGGCCAGGCCATGGGCGGCATGCACGACGTGGTGCCCACGCGCCTGGAGCAGACCGGCGATGACCTCGGCGATGGTGCTGTCGTCCTCGACCAGCAGGATGTGCAGGCCGGCTTCAACCGAGGCCGACGCCTGCACCACCTCGCTGCGTGCCGCGCCCGAGCGTACCCAGGGCAGCGGCAGCTCGACGATGAAGCGCGTGCCCGAGCCGAGCCGGCTGACGATGTCGATGCGACCGTTCATGGCCATGGCCAGCTCCTGGCAGATCGCCAGGCCCAGGCCGCTGCCGCCGTAGCGCGCGGCCGTGCGCGGGCCTTCGCCCTGCTCGAAGCGGCGGAACATGCGCTGCTGCTGCTCGGCACTGACGCCCGGGCCGGTATCGGCCACCTCGAAGCGCAGCCCCTGGCCCGGCGCCAGCGTGGCGACCTTGAGCGTCACGCTGCCGTGCTCGGTGAACTTGACCGCGTTGTTGAGCAGGTTCAGCAGGATCTGCCGTACCCGGGTGGCGTCGCCGCTGGCCGCCAGTTCGCCATCCAGTGCATCCTCCAGCACGAAGCGCAGGCCGCGGCTGCCGGCCAGCGGCGCGGTCATCGCGGCCACTTCCTCGACCAGCTGGTTGACCGAGAACGGCGCCGAATCCAGCTCCAGCTTGCCCGACTCGATGCGCGCCAGGTCCAGCGCGTCGTTGACCAGCCGCAGCAGGTGCGCGCCGGCGCGGCGGATGGCCTCGGTGTAGCCGCGCTGGCGCTCATCCAGCGAAGTACCGAGCAGCAGTTCGCTCATGCCCATGACGCCAGTCATCGGCGTGCGCACCTCGTGTCCCAGCGTGGCCAGGAAACGGGTCTTGGCCAGCGACGCCTGCTCGGCGATCTCCTGCTTGTGGATCGCCAGCTGCCAGGCATGCAGGCGGCGCAGCCGGCGGCGGTACAGCACGAACACCACCCCCACCAGCAGCAGGCCCAGCGCGGTCAACGTGGCCAGGCCCCAGCTGCTGCGCCACCACGGCGGCAGCACGCGGAACTGCAGGCTGCGCACCTTCGACCACACGCCGTCGACGGTCTTGCCCTGCACTTCAAGGAGGTAGCGACCGGAGGGCAGGCGCGAGAACAGGCGCTCGCCGCTGGGCCCGACGTCGATCCAGTCCGGGTCATAGCCGCTGAGCCGGAAGCGGTAGCTGTTGGCCTCCGAGTCGGCGAAGGACAGCATCCGCGCGACGATGTGCAGGTCGCGGTCGCCGTCGGCCACTTCCAGCGGCTCGACATGGGTCAGGTCGAGTCCGCGTTCCCCGCGGCGCACGCCGACCCGTTCGATCATCAACGGCGGCTGGCGGACCGAAGGCTGCACCCGGGCCGGGTCGAACAGCACCAGGCCGTCCGGCGTGGCCGAGATGATCTGGCCCTGGTGCGACTGCAGCAGCGTGCGCGGCCGGAACTGCTGGTTGGGCAGGCCGTCATGCACGCCATAGATGCGGATGCCGCGATTGGCCGGATCGATGCGGATCAACCCGCGCATGCTCGACACCCAGGCCACGCCCCCGCTGTCGATGACCATCCCGCCGGGTTCGAGCGCGGGAAAGTCCTGGCGCGTGCCGAGGCTGTCGAGCAGCTGCAACCGCTCGCCGTTCCAGAAGTACTGCTGCAGCATGCCCATCCCGGCCAGCCAGGCGATGCCGGTGTCGGTGATGCGGAAGGTATACAGCGCTTCGGCGGGGCCACCGGGCACCGCCTCGAAACGATCGGCCGCCTCGTTCCAGCGCAGCAGGCCGCGGCTGGTGGCCAGCCACAGCACCTGGTCCGGGCCGACCCGCATCTCGTTGATCGCCAGTTCGCGCGACAGGCCGTGGGCATCGTGGCCGAGCGTGCGCAGCACGTGCCCCTCAATGTCGCGCAGCTGGATGCCCTCGGCGTCCGAATACATCCACAGGCGGCCATCCGGCGTCTGCCGCATGATCTCGATCTCGCCCTGCAGGGGCGCGTCATGGACATCGGTTTCGCGCCAGCGCCGCACCGAACCGTCCTGCGGGTCGTAGCGCACCAGCGAGCGATACAGGCCGACCCAGACCCGCCCCTGGTCGTCCTCGAGCACCGACTGCGGCCAGCGGCGGCCGTCCACCCGCTGCAGGTGGTGCTCGACCTTGCCGGTGGCCGGATCAAGCCGGTCCAGCATGCCGCGCGTGCCCACCAGCCAGAAGCGCCCGTCCTTGGCGCGCGCGGCGGCCAGCACGTAGGGATTGCCGATGGTTTCATCGTCGTCGCGGCGGTTGGCCAACACGGCGAACTGTCGCCAGTTGGCCGGCAGGTGCCACAGGCCGGTGTTCGGGCTGGCGAACCAGATCCCGCCTTCGCGATCCTCGTAGGCGGTCGACCAGTTCGGCTTGACCAGCCCATGCGCGGAGCTGCTGTACAGCGGCACGTTGTGCAGCTCGCCATCGGCGGCATGGCCCAGGCCATTGAGCGTGTCCAGCCAGTAGCCACCGGCGCTGTCGCGCAGCAGCACGCTCAGCACCGACTCATCACCCATCCGGCCCCAGGGCCTGGTGTCCCAGCTGCCATCGGCATGGCGCCGCAGCAGGCTGCCATTGGAATCGGCGATCCACAGGCTGCCGTCGGCCTCGGTGGTCAGGCCGTTGATGAGCCGCTCCGGGTCCCCGGGCAGCGCCAGCCGCTCGAAGTCGTGCCCGGTCCAGCGTGCGACGGCGTTCTTGGCGGCGATCCACAAGGTGCCATCGGCGGCCACCTTGAGGAAGTTGACCGAGGCCGCCGGCAAGCTGCGGTCGTCGCCGGGGACAGGCAGGAAGCGCTGCATCTGCCCGTCCGGGGCGATGCGGTACAGGCCGCCGGTCGAGGTGCCGAACCAGATGCTGCCGTCGGGTGTGGACTCGATGCTCCACACGGTGTTGCCCTGCATCTGCGGATAACCGCGGTGGTCGTAGTAATGGAAGGTGCGCCGATCCTCGCTGAGCATCACCAGGCCAGCGTTCTCGGTACCGATCCAGACCCGGTTGCGGGCATCGACGTGGACCGTCCAGACCATGTTGTCGCGCAGGCCATCCTCGATGCGCCAGATGCGGTAGCCACGGCCGTCGTAACGAGCCAGGCCGTCGCTGCTGGCCAGCCACAGGTAGCCGTAGGCATCCTCGGCGAAGCCGTTGATGGAGTTGGACGGCAGCCCGTCGGCCACGGTGAGCTGGCGCGGTTGCGGGGTGGCCGGCACGCCGGCGGCCACCGGCCCGGCCAGGCCGCTCCACAGCAGCAGCGCCACCGCCAGGCTGCGGCAGCACCGCGCCAGGTCCTGCCACGGCAGGCGCGGCAGCCACCCTTTCGATCTACCCACCATCCAGCACTCCCGGATTACCCCGGCCGCATCGTGCTTGGCGCCAACCGGCATGGCAAGTCGGCAGGCGACCAGCCTGCGGTTCATTGCGTGGCCGCCACCGGCTGCAGGCTTGCCAGCGCCTGCGCCAGTGCCGCGCCGGTCACCGGCTTGCGCAGGAAGCCCGTGCAACCAGCGGCCAGCGCCTGCGGCTGGGCATCCGGGTCCGAGCGCGCGGTCACCGCGAACACCGGCAGGGCCTGGCCCATCCCGCGCAGCTGCCGCACCAGCGCCAGGCCATCCATGCCGGGCAGGTCGAGGTCGAACAGGCCGACGTCGAAGTCCTGCACGTCCAGCTCGGCCAGTGCCGCCAGCCCATGCGCGACCCGGGTGACCCGGTGCCCGCGCATTTCCAGCAGCCCGGTGATCACCCTGGACACGGTGTCGTCGTCCTCGACCAGCAGCACCTGCAGCGGCTCGCTCGCGGTCGCCGCGCCGGTCGCCACGGCCGCCGCCGCGTTCGACACGCACCACGGCAGCGGCAGCTCGACCCGGAACCGCGCCCCCTGCCCGGCGGTACTCTCCACCCGGATCACGCCGCCCATCGCGGTCGCCAGTTCGCGGCAGATCGCCAGGCCCAGGCCGCTGCCGCCATAGCGGGCGCGGGTATGCGCACCGTCGGCCTGTTCGAAGCGACGGAACAACCGCGACTGCTGCTCGCTGTTCAGGCCCGGCCCGGTATCGCGGATCTCGAAGGCCACCCCGTGGCCCTCGGCACCGGCCTCGGCATGCAGTTCGACCCGGCCGTGCTCGGTGAACTTGACCGCGTTGCCAAGCAGGTTGGCGAGGATCTGCTGGACGCGGTCCGGATCACCGAACAGCGCCGGCGGCAGCGCCGGATCGACCACCACGCGGAAATCCAGCCCCTTGCGCCCGGCCAACGGCCGCGCCAGCGTGGCGACCTGCTGCACCAGCTGCCGCGGATCGAACTGGCGCTGCTCCAGCGACAGCTTGCCGGCCTCGATGCGGGCCAGGTCCAGCGCATCGTTGACCAGACGCAGCAGGTGGCGGCCGGCGACGTCGATGGCGTTGGCGTAATCGTGCTGGCGGGCGTCAAGCGGGGTCTGCAGCAGCAACTCGGTCATGCCCAGCACGCCGGTCATCGGGGTGCGCACTTCATGGCCCAACGTGGCCAGGAAATGGCTCTTGGCCGTGGAGGCCTGTTCGGCCAGTTCGCGCTTGTGCTGTGCCAGCTGCCAGGCATGGCGGGCCCGCAGGCGCTGCCGGTACAACAGCGCGCCGGCCAGCGCCAGCAATGCCACCAGCGCGCCCCACAGCACCAGGCCGGTGCCGCTGCGCCACCACGGCGGCGGCATCGCGAACCGCAGCTGGTGCACGGTGGAGGCATTGCCGAGGGCGTCGATGCCCTGGACCTGCAGGACGTAATCGCCCGCCGGCAGCACGGCGAATTCCTGCAGCCCCGGTCCTTCGCGCTCGCTCCATGCCTCGTCCAGGCCAAGCATGCGCCAGCGGTAGCGCACGCCCTGGCCGCCACCGAAGGCCAGCAGGCGCGCGACCACGCGCAGCTGGCGGTCGTCACTGTGCAGCTGCTGCCCACCGGATCCGGGCAGGATCTCGCGGCGGCCTTCGCGCAACACGCTGACTTCCTCGATGCGCAGCGGCGGCGTCTCCGGCGCCGGGTCCGGCATGCGGGTATCCACCAGCAGCAGGTTGCCGTCGTCGGTGGCACCGGCGAGCACGCCGCCCTCATCCATGCGCAGGCAGCCACGGATGAACTCCGGGCTGCTGAGGCCGTCGCGCAGTCCGTAGGCGCGCGCGACCAGCGTGCCGGAGGCCGCCGGGTCGAGCCGCCACAGGCCGCGCCGGGTCGCCAGCCAGAGCCGGCCACGCTCGTCCAGGCGCAGGTCCATCGCTTCGGTGGCCGGCACGCCGTCGCGGTGGTCCAGGCGACGCTGCCGCTGCCAGCGGCCTTCAACCTGGCGCCACGACTCGAGCACGCCGAGCCGGTAGGTCCACAGGCCACCGTCGGGCGCAACCTCGAACAGGTCGACCGGTTCACCGGTCACCCCGGGCACCTGCTCGAAGCGACCGCGCGCCGGCTGCCAGGCCTGCAGGCCGCTGGAGGTCGCCACCCACGCCTCGCCATCCGGACCGATGCCCAGCTGCGAGACCTGCTCCCCCGGCAAGCGCGGGTCGCGGCCGGCGGCGTAGCTGTCGATCAGCGCGCCGCTGTCGCCGGCACGGCGTTGCACGGTATTGATGACGCCCAGCCAGACATCGCCACGGACATCCTCGACGATCCAGGTCGGCGCACCGTATTCCGGCGTGCCGCCGAGCCAGTCCCGGTACTCGCCGTTGTGCAGGTCGATGCGTGCCAGCCCGTTGGTGTAGTTGCCCAGCCACAGGCGACCGCGGCGATCCTCCAAGCCGGCGGTGACGAGCATGTCGCGCAGGGCCGGGGGCGTCCACGGCAACGGCTGGCGTTCGCCGGTCGCGGTATCCAGCTTCGACAACCCGCCGCCATCGATCTGCCACAGGCCGCCAGCGCGGGCCCGCATCAACGGGCAATACACGCCATCGCCCAGGTCGGCGGCCAGCGGCACCACCGCGGTCCGCTTCCAGTCGGCGCGCAGGTAGCCCAGGCCACTGCCATGCAGCGGCACCCACAGGCCGCCATCGTCCCCGCGCAGCAGCGCCATCACGTTGCGGCGCCGGCTGACCGGCACCTGGCTCGCCACCGCTGGCGCCGGTTCGGCATCGCCGTGCGTGCGCCACAGCCCGCGTTCGGTGCCCAGCCAGTACTCGCCATCGCCCGCGGCAGCCATCGACCAGGCGATGTTGCCGGCACGCGAGCTGAAACGATGGGTCCATGGCGGCAGGTGCCACCGCCCCTTGCCGTCACGCTGGGCGATGCCCGCCGCACTGCTCACCCACAGGCGGTCGTCGATCCAGGCCAGCGCGAATATGCCATCCTCGACCGGCATCGGTTCGCGCACGAGCCGCTGGCCATCGTGGCGCAGCAGGCCGGCGGTCGTGCCGATCCACAGGTTGCCGGCCGGATCACTGGCCAGCGACATCACGTGCAGGGACTCGGGAGGCAGCAGGTGTTCGAGATCGAAGCGCCGCACCTGGCCGTCGGCACCGATGCGGTAGAGCTCGCCGCCCTGGGTACCGAACCATGTTTCATCACCACGGCCGGCAAGCGCGAACACGCCTTCGTCGCGCAGCTGCGAAGGGTGGCCGCTGCGGTAATGGCGGAAGTGCTGGCGCGCGGCGTCGAGCACGCTCACCCCGCGGCCCTCCGCCGCCACCCAGATGCGATCCTGTCCATCGATGTACAGCGCCTGCAGGGAGTTGCCCGGCAGCGAGCCGGGGTCGGCCGGGTCATGCCGCCATACCTTGAAGCCGGCACCGTCGTAGCGCGCCAGGCCATCGCCGGTCGCCAGCCACAGGTAGCCCTCGCGGTCCTGCGCGATGCCGGCGATCTCCGTCGAGGGCAGCCCATCGCTGCCGTCGACCAGGCCCAGCCGGGGAACCTCGGGCACCGCGGCCGCGACCGGCCACGCCCCCATGACGAACCCCGCGCAGGCGAGCGCACCGATGAGCACGCCACGCCATCCCGCGGGCAGGCGGTCCTGCGCCATCCTTGCCATCCTTCGCGTCTCCATTCCGTGCCGAATCGTCGCAACGGATCGTTGCGCACGCAACTGCAAGCCGGTCACCGTCCTGTGCCTAGAATCAGCCCCATGAAAACCGCCCCGGTCCACCCGCGCCGCCTGGCCCTGCTCCTGCTGCTCCCGCTTGCCGCCGCGCTGCCGGCGCACGCGGCACCCGTGCAGTACGCGCTGGATCCGGTCCATACCCGCGTGCTGTTCGCGATCGACCATGCCGGCTTCTCGAAGGCGCTGGGCACGGTATCCGGCAGCGAGGGCACCCTGGTCTTCGACCCGGATGACTGGACCAGCGCGCGCCTGGACGTCAGCGTGCCGCTGACCCGCCTGGACCTGGGCGACGGCAAGTGGAACCAGGCGGCGCTGGCCCGCAACCTGCTCGATGGCGAGCGCTACCCGCAGGCACATTTCGTCTCCACCCGGATCGAACCGGTCGATGCCCAGCATGCGCGGGTGTTCGGGACGCTGACCCTGCACGGCACCAGCCGCGAGGTCGCGCTGGAGGTGACGCTCAACCAGGTCAAGCGCCACCCCTTGCCGCCCTTCCGGCGTACCGCCGGCTTCTCCGCCACCACCACCCTCAGCCGCGCCGACTTCGGCATCGATGCCTGGAAGTCGGTCATCGGCGACCAGGTCGAACTGCGCATCGAAGCAGAGGCGGTGCGCCAGGCCAAGGGCGATGACGACGCCCCGCCCGCCACGCCCGACCCCACCCCAGCCGAGCCCGCCAAGGAAGCCATGCCATGACCCTGAAGAACACCGCCGACCGCTGGGGTGGCGTGAGCCAGACCCTGCACTGGCTGATCGCCGTGATGATCCTGCTGCTGGGGATCGTCGGCCTGACCATGGGTGAGCTGCCGAAGACGCCGAAGTACTTCTGGGTGTATACCGCGCACAAGTCGCTCGGGCTGACCGTGCTGGCGCTGGTCATCGCGCGCCTGGCCTGGCGCGTGTATGCCGGCGCGCCCAGGCCGGTACCGGGCACGCCAGGCTGGCAGGAGAAGATCGCCAGCGCCACCCACTGGCTGCTGTACGCGCTGATCTTCGTGCTGCCGCTGTCCGGCTGGCTGTATGACTCGGCCAGCGGGCTGCGGCCGTTCCGCTGGTTCGGCCTGTTCGAGGTCCCCAAGCTCAGCGGCCCGGACGAGGCCATCCGCTCGCTGGCCCACTTCTTCCACGAATGGGGCTTCTGGCTGCTGATCGCCGTGGTGCTTGCGCATGCCGGCGCCGCCTTCTACCACCACCTGTTCCAGCGTGACGACACCCTGGCCCGCATGCTTCCGCGCGGCTGGCTCTCTTCCAAGTCCTGAGGAAACCCCGATGTCCTCCAAGTTCGCTTCCCCGGCCCTGGTCGCCGCTTCGCTGGTCGCCCTGCTCGCCGCCACCCCGGCCATGGCCGCCGACTATGTCCAGGCCGCCGGCTCGACCCTGGTCTTCGCCAGCAAGTACGACGGCGAGGTATTCACCGGCACCTTCCCCGGCTTCGATACCCGGCTCAGCTTCGACCCTGCCAACCTCGCCGGCGCCAGACTGGACGTGAGCATCCCGCTGGCCGGGGCCAAGAGCGGCAACCCGGACCGCGACTCCACCCTGCAGGGCGCGGACTTCTTCGATGTGGCCAAGTTCGCCACCGCGCACTACCGCGCCGACAAGTTCCGCTCGCTGGGCGGCAACCAGTACGCCGCCGACGGCACCCTGGAGCTGCATGGCGTCACCAAGCCGGTCACCCTGACCTTCACCTGGAGCCCCGGCGCGCAGCCGGTGCTGGCGGGCAAGGCCACGGTCAAGCGCCTGGACTTCGGCGTCGGCGCCGGTGACTGGGCCGATACCAAGACCATCCCGGACGAAACCGCAATCAGCACCCGCGTGGTGTTGAAGGCCAAGTAGGCCCGCCGGACGACCGCCACCGCCCTGCCAGCCGCCTAGCCGGCCAGCCAGCCGGCCAGGCGGGCGGCGTCGAACGGCCAGTCCAGCTCGCGCCCCGCACCATCGCGCAGGACCGGCACCCGCAGCCCGTAGCGTTGCTCCAGGGCCGGGTCGTCATCGATGTAGACACTGGCGAAATCGCCGGCACGGGCCATCGCCAGTGCCTCCACGGCCAGGTCGCAGAGGTGGCAGTCATCGCGTTGGTACAGGGTCAGCGGCATCCGGACTCCAGCGCATTGCTGCACTGCGTTCAGGCCTGACGCAGCGCGGGGCTTAGAATATTCGTTCATTCTTTGGTTTCCCGCATCATGGCCGTCAGCACGTTTGACCTGTTCAAGATCGGCATCGGGCCGAGCTCCTCGCATACCGTCGGCCCGATGCGCGCCGCCGAACGTTTCGTCCACCGCTGGCTGCTGGACACCGGCCGCCTCGGCGACACCGTGCGCATCCGCGCCGAAGTGTTCGGCTCGCTTGCCCTCACCGGTCGCGGCCACGGTACCGACAAGGCGGTGCTGCTCGGCCTGGAAGGGCACCGTCCGAACCTGATCGACCCGGACATCATCCCGGCCACGCTCGAGCGCATCCGCGCCAGCAAGCGCATCAACCTGATGGGCCAGCACGAGATCGCCTTCGAGGAGAAGCGCGACCTGCCGATGAACAAGCGGCAGAAGCTGCCGTTCCATACCAACGGCATGCGCTTCACCGCCTTCGACGCCCAGGACGAGGTCATCGCCACGCGCGATTACTACTCGGTCGGTGGCGGCTTCGTGGTCAACCAGGACGACGCCGCGGACGACCGCATCGTCGCCGACGAGACCCCACTGCCCTACCCGTTCAACAGTGGTGACGAACTGCTGGCGCAGTGCGCGCGCAGCGGCCTGAGCATCGCCGATCTGATGTTCGAGAACGAGAAGAGCTGGCGCAGCGAGACCGAGATCCGCAACGGCCTGCGCGAGATCTGGATCGCCATGCAGAGCTGCGTGCAGCGCGGCATCCGCGAGGAAGGCACGCTACCCGGCGGCCTGCACGTCTCGCGCCGCGCGCCCACGCTGTACCGCGAACTGTCCTCCAAGCCGGAGGCCGGCATGCGCGACCCGCTGACCACGCTGGACTGGGTCAACCTGTACGCGCTGGCGGTCAACGAGGAAAACGCCGCCGGCGGCCGCGTGGTGACCGCGCCGACCAATGGCGCGGCCGGCATCATCCCGGCGGTGCTGCATTACTTCGACCGTTTCTGCCCCGGTGCCAACGAGCAGCGGGTATTCGACTTCCTGCTGACTGCCGCGGCGATCGGCATCCTCTACAAGGAGAACGCCTCGATCTCCGGCGCCGAGGTCGGCTGCCAGGGCGAGGTGGGCGTGGCCTGCTCGATGGCCGCCGGCGGCCTGGTCGCCGCGCTCGGCGGCAACCCGGGGCAGGTCGAGAACGCCGCCGAGATCGGCATGGAACACAACCTCGGCCTGACCTGCGACCCGATCGGCGGGCTGGTGCAGATTCCCTGCATCGAGCGCAACGCGATGGGTGCGGTGAAGGCGATCAACGCCAGCCGCATGGCCATGCGCGGCGACGGCAAGCACAAGGTGTCGCTGGACAAGGTCATCAAGACCATGCGCGACACCGGCCGCGACATGCAGGACAAGTACAAGGAAACCAGCCGCGGCGGCCTGGCGGTCAACGTCATCGAATGCTGATGCCGTCCCCGGCGGCCTGCGCCGCCGGGGAGCCCCGTGCTCAGAACGCGGCCATCACCGACACGTTCGCCGAGGTCGCCTCGCCCTGCACGCGCAGGTACCACACGCCGGCGGCCGGCTTCACCACCGCCACCGTCTCGGTATTGCCCGCCTTGACCGACTTGTAGTCATGGCTGGCCGGCGTGGGCGCGCGGTCGCGGGCCACGTACAGCGAAACGTTGCCGGTGCCGCCATAGGTACGCAGCGTCAGCGTCGCCGCCCCGGCCGGCACGTTGATCGTGTAGAGCCGGCCTTCGCCAGCGAACACCGCCGGTTCCACCCAGGCCACGCGGTTGCTGAGCGCCGTGCTGACGTCGCCGGTCTGCGGCAGCGCGGCCGCCGCCACCGCCGCGCCGGCATCGACGATGCCCACGCCGATCGGGGTCACCGCCGGTGGCTGCACCGGGAACGCGCGCGCGGTCCGCTGCAGCAGCAGGCGCACCTGCAGCGGGGTCAGTGGCGTGCCCTGGTGGTCGATCGCGGCGGCCTGCATCATCGCCGCCACCGCCGCGACGTGCGGCGATGCCTGCGAGGTGCCGATCATGCCCAGCAGGTTGGCCGCGGCCGGCACCGTCTTCCCTTCGTTGCCCAGCGACCAGATCCAGCGGTTGTCCGGATCGTTGCCGCTCTGCGCGTTGCCACCGGGCGCGGCGATCGCCACGCCGCTGCCGTAGTTGGAGAAGTACGACCGGGCGCCATCCACCCCGCTGGCGCCAACGGCGATCACGCCCTTGCAGCTGGCCGGCGTGTAGTTGGCCACGTCGTCGGCATTGTTGCCCGCCGCCACGACCACCACGCTGCCGCGCGCGATGGCGCCGTCGATGGCTTCCTGGGTGGCGTAGTCGTACTCACACGCGCCATAGCCGCCCAGGCTCAGGTTGAGGATCTCGGCCGGCTGCGGGTTGTCCGGCACGCCGTCGACATGCCCGCCGGAGGCCCAGGTGATCGCATCGGCGATGTCCGAGGTCATGCCGCCGCAATGGCCGAGCACGCGCACCGGCTGCACCTTCGCGCCATAGGCCAGGCCGGCGATGCCACTGGCGTTGTTGGCGACCGCCGCCACCGTGCCGGCGACGTGGGTGCCGTGCCAGCTGCTGTTCTCCACCGACGCGCCCGGGCAGCTGGCGAGCATGCCGTTGTCGATCCAGTCGCCCGGATCATGGGCGTCGGCGTCGCGTCCATTGCCGTCGCCGGCCATGTCCGGAGCCACCTCGCCGTCGATGGTCTGGCCGTAGTAGGAGATGAAGTCATAGCCCGGGACGATGTTCGCGGCCAGGTCCGGATGATCGGTATAGCCGGTATCGAGCACGGCCACGACGACGCCTTCGCCATGGCTGACATCCCAGGCCGGCAGTGCATTGGCGCCGCCGACCGCATGGGTGAAATCCCATTGCAGGGTCGAGAAATAGGGATCGTTCGGCGCTGCCGCCGCGGCGAACTTGCGGCTGTCAGGCTGGGCATACAGCACCTGCGGGTCGGCACGCAGCTGGGCCAGGAAGCGGTCGGCCTCGGCGCGTTCCAGCGGCCGCGTCGTGCGCACCAGCTCACCGCCCTGGCCAAGCCGGCGCAGGCGCTGCACCTGCAGGGTGGCGGCGCTGCGCGCGGTGGCGGTGCTGCCGGCAATGCCACTGCCGCGCAGCGCCACGCGCACGCTGTCCAGGGCCAGCGTGCTGTCGGCACGTTGGCGGCTGCCGTCGCGATACTTGACGATGAAGCGGTCGATCGGTGCCTGCACCTGCGCCCGGGTCGCGGCCGGCAGGCGGGTCTTCTTGGCCAGGGTGGCGGCATCGGCCTGCGGCGACAGCGCCGCTGCGATGGCCAGGGCGAGGATCGCGGCAGTGCCGCGGGAATTGAACACGGTCATGGAAGGTCCTTGGAAGGCGGAAAGAGGTCCGGGAGGGATTACAGGTCGACGCCGAAGCCGATGCCGGCGGACCGGTCGTCGCTGCTGAAGGCGCCGCCGAGGCTGATCGAGGCGCGCTCGCCGATCTGCTTGCCATAGCCGATCGAGAAAGCCTGCTCGCCGTTCTGCCAGCCGGCGCCGACCGCGACGCGGCCGCGCACCGAGCGGCTGCCGGCCGCATTGATCGCCATGTTCATCATCGCGGCGTTCATCGCGCCCTGGCGGTCCATGCGCTGGTCCTGCTGGCTGAAGCGATGGTCGATCTGGCTGCTGAGGCCGCTGAACTGGTCGCTCAGCGCCTGCACCCGGTTGTCGGTGTACTGGTTGGCGCTGCTCAGGGTGCGGGTCGCGGTGGTATCGGTGTAGGCATTCGCGGTGGCGACCGACTGCGCATCGCCGGCCTGCATCTGCTGCAGGTTGACCGCGTCGGTGCCGGCGGTGCCGGCGGCGACATGGGTCACGCGACGTTCGTTGCCGGCGCTGCCGACGGACACCGTATTGGCCTCATCGGCAACCGAACCCTGGCCGATGGCGACCGCGCCCGTGGCGGTGGCCGAAGCACCCTGGCCGATCGCGGTGCCGCCACTGGCGCTCACCGAGGCGTCCGCGCCTACCGCGACGGCATTGGTGGCATCGGCGGCGATATGGGTATTGCTGCCCACCGCGGTACCGGCATCGGCGCCGACCACCGCGCCCTGGCCGATCGCGGTATCGCTGGCATCGGTGGCCACGCTGCCAGGCCCGACCGAGGTGCCTGCGCCGGTACCGCCCACCACGCCGGAGCCACCGCCACTGGCCGCGGCCTCGAGCACGCCGATGCGGCCACCCAGCCCGGCGATCAGGTCGTCATAGCCGGCCAGCGAACCGGTGATCGCGCCGAGCTGGTCGTTGTAGCCGGACAGCGTGGCGCCCAGGCCATCCAGGTTGAGGCCCAGGTCCGACAAGCCCTGGCTGACGGTGGTGATGGCCTGGTCGAGCTGGCCCTTGTTCACTGCATCGGTGAGTTCGGTGCCGGCGGCGACATTGGTGATCTGGCGATCGAACGCCGCATGCACCTCGCCGACCTCGTCCGTCCATTCCTGGGCCACGCCGACGGAAACGGTGTTGGCCCGGTCGGATACCGAGCCGGCACCCAGTGCGACGCTGTTGTCCGCCGTGGCCAGGCTGCGCGCGCCGGCACCCAGCACGGTCGAGCCGACGGCGCTGGCGTAGCTGTTGTAGCCGAAGGTGCTGGCGTTGTCGGCCACCGCCCACGCCTCGGTGCCCACCGCGACGGTGAAGTCGCCGGCAGTGGTGCTGTAGTAATCGGCGCCCGCGAGCGCGCCGGCGCCCACCGCCACGGAGGACTCGCCCAGCGCGTTGGCCGACGACCACGAACCCAGCGACATGCCGCCAATGGCGGTGGCCGACCTGCCGGTGGCGGTGGCGTTGTAGCCGACCGCCGTGCCCATGCCGCTCATCGCATAGGTCTCGCCCGTGTCCGGATCGGTGTACTGGGTGACGGTGTTGGCGCCGGAGCCGATCGCCACGTCGCTGCCGCCTGCGCTGGCACCGGCACCGAATGCGGCCGAGTTGAAGCCCGACGCATAGGCGCCGTTGCCGACCGCGGTGGACTGCCAGCCTGCGGCGGTGGCCATCGCACCCAGCGCGGTGCTGAAGGGACCGTTGGCATAGGCGGCCACGCCGAACGCAGCGCTGTAGGCACCATAGGCCTGGGTCTGGGCGCCGATCGCCACCGAGCCGGAGCCCGCGGCAATGCCACCGCTGCCGATCGCCACCGACTGGCCGCCCTGCGCACCGGCACCGGCACCGATCGCCACCGCCTCGGCACCTTCGGCGACGGTGCCGCCGATCACATTGCCGTCGCCATCGAGCAGCACACCCCCCAATGCGACCGAGCTGTCGCCGGAGGCCACGGTGTTGTAGCCGATGGCCGTGGCGTAGTTCGCCGACGAGGTGCTGGAAGCACCGAGCGCCAGCCCGCCGATGCCGACCGCGAAGCTGTTGGCGCCCAGCGCCGTGGCCGAGTCGCTCAGGGCCATGCTCATCGCGCCGAAGCTGCTGGCATCGGCGCCCTGGGCGAAGCTGAGGTAGCCGGTCGCGGTGGCGTTCTCGCCGAGGGCGACGCTGCTCGGGCCGATCGCGACCGCACCCGGTCCATCGGCCCAGGCATCGCCACTCACCGCGCATTCGCCGGTGCTGGCATCACCCAGGTCGTCGGCACCGGTGGCATCGATCACGCAGCCCGGGTCGGTTGCCCCGATCGCCAGCGACTGCGCGGCGGCGACATCCACCGCGCCGAGCAGCGCCAATGCAACGCCCGCGCCTACCAGCGCGCCGCCGCCGCGGCGCTTGCCCAGTTCCGATACCACCACCACGCCACGATGAGCCGACCAAAGCTTGCGGAAGATGCGATTCATTTCACTGCCCTTGAAAGGTTTGGCTGAAAGCGGGCAAAGCGCCGCCCAAGCGGCCCCGGAAGGTGCCGCGACGGGCTTCGACCTCGATGTTTTCCCCTGTCCCCGGCGTTCGTGGCGTCCTGCGCCGCCGAACCTTCCGGATGCAACAAACCTCGCCGGAACGGTGACATTTGTCACGCACGCGTCCTCGCCGAATAATCACCGCAATCTCACCAAAGGCGCCGACATGTCCCGGACCGACCCTCTCCCGACCGCCTGGTGGCCACGGATCCGGCACTGGCTGGAGTCGGTCCCGATCGACGACCCGGTGGATCGTCGCAACGCGCCGGTGATGCAGCTGCTGCTGCTGTTCCTGAGCGTGTCCATTCCCCTGCTGTGGGGCTACCAGACGGTGCGCTTCGGGCTGCCGCGCGGCGGCCTGCTGGCGCTGGGCTGCGCGGCGATCACCACGGTCGTCACCCTGGCCGGCGTGGTGCTGATCCGCCGCGGACACTTCCGCACCGCGGTGCGCGCGTACCTGGCGACGCTGTTGCTGACGCTGCTGGTGACCTACCTGGACTCGGGCTTCGACCTGATGAGCATCGGCCAGGCCGACCAGTTCACCGCGTTGATCGTCAGCGGCCTGGTACTCGGCCGACGGACGATCTGGCTGACCTTCCTGGCACTGACCCTGATTTCCATCGCCGGCTGCGTGGTCGACGTGCAGCACCTACCCGCCGGCGTGGACCCATTGCGCGCCTTCGCCAACCTGCCCTCGGCCCTGCTCAGCTACGCCATCGTCGCCCTGGTGCTGGACCGTACCGTCGCCGCGCTGCGCGAAACCCTGGCCGAATCCAATCGCCGGGGCGCCGAGCTGCAGCGGGAAATGCGCGAGCGCGAGCGCATGCAGGCACGACTGCTGCACGCGCACAAGCTCGATGCCGCCGGCAAGCTTGCTTCCGGCGTCGCCCACGACTTCAACCACCTGCTCGACATCGTGCTGGGCTTCTCGCGGCAACGCCACGAAGCACTGGATGAAGCCGACCCGAAGATCGCCCGGTTGCGCCTGGCGCAATCCCTGGAGGGCGTGGAGGCCGCGGCCAACCGGGGGGTCGGCCTGACCCGCAAGCTGCTGGGCTTCGCCCGCGACACCCCCTCGCGTCCGCAGACCTTCGCCGTGGCGGATGCCCTGGGCGAGATGCAGCCGCTGCTGCGCCAGCTGCTGCCGCCGACGATCCGCCTGCAGCTGGAAACGGCGGCTCACGTCCCGCCGGGCCACGTCCACCTCGACCGCGCCGAGCTGGAGCTGATCGTGCTCAACATCGCCGCCAATGCGCGCGACGCCATGCCCGAGGGTGGCACCTTCAGCATCCATGCCGGTATCCGCGACGACATGGTCGAACTGTCGCTGCGCGACGATGGCAAGGGCATGGACGCGGCAGTGCGCGCGCGGGTGTTCGAGCCGTTCTTCACCACCCGCGGCGACGGCAGCGGCGCCGGCCTGGGTCTGTCGATGGTGAACGACCTGGTCCGCGCCGCCGGCGGCGACATCGAAGTGGAAAGTACGCCAGGCGCGGGCACCTGCCTGCGCCTGCGCCTGCCGTCGGTGCAGGTACCGGCGCGGCGCGATCAGGAAGCGATGGCGAGCACGTAGCCTTCGCCGTGGACCGAGCTGAGCGGCAGCGCCAGCCCCGCCAGCCCGACCACCTTGCGACGCAGCCGGTGGATCATCGAATCCAGCCGATGCGGATCGAAGTCCAGCGCGTCGCCGGCCATGGCCTCGATCAGTTCCTCGCGCGAGACGACGCTGTCCGCGCGCTCCAGCAATCGTGCCACCAGCCGCCGTTCGGTCTTGGTCAACGGCACCCGCGTGCCATTGGGTGCCTGCAGGCTCCAGCCATTGGCCAGCGCGCGCCAGCCCGAGGGGAGTTCGCCGGCCGGCGCCAGCCGGCGCGCCACGCTGTAGAGCGTGGCGGCCAGCAGGTCCAGTTCGACCGGCTTGGGCAGATAGGCATCGGCGCCCTCGCTGAGCCCGCGCACGCGGTCGGCGACCTGGCCGCGCGCGGTCAGCATGATGATCCCGAGCCCGGGCTGGTCGCGGCGCAACTGGCGGGTCAGCTCGAAACCATCGCCGTCGGGCAGGCCGACGTCGAGGATCACCAGGTCGAACGTGGCGTCGCGCATCTGCGCGTGCAACTGGGCGGCGGTATGCAGGCCGTTCACGGCGAAGCCGAAATTACGCAGCCCGGGCAGCAGCACGTGTTCGCGCAGCAGCGGGTCATCCTCGAGCAGGGCGACCTTGAGCGGGGCTTCGGCAACTGGCATCAACGCATCCTCGAAGACGACGGCAAACCTCTCCCGATCCTAGCGCAGCGCGCCGCCGCAAGGACAGCGCGCCGCATTCACGCCAGTGCCACCCGCAGCACGTCGTCGAGCAGTGCCGCCGCGGTGACCTCGGCGCCGGCACCCGGCCCCTGGATCAGCAGCGGCTGCTCGCGATAGCGATCGCTGTGGATCGCGACGCGATTGTCGGTGCCGCCACCACCGGCCAGCGGATGCGTGGCCGGCAGCTCGCGCAGGCCGACGGTCGCACCGTGGGCGTCGAAACGACCGACGAAGCGCAGCACGCGGCCGGCGTCATGGGCGTGGCGCCAGCGCGTGGCGAGCGCGGCATCGAGTTCGGGCAGGCGCGCAAGGAATTCGCCCTCGCCCACCGATGCCAGCTCCGGCGGCACCAGCGAATCCACCACCACCTGCTCGCCGCGCAGCGGCAGACCGGCGGTACGCGCGAGGATCAGCAGCTTGCGGCGCACGTCCTCGCCGGAGAGGTCGATGCGCGGGTCCGGCTCGGTATAGCCGGCGGCGGCCGCGGCGCGCACGCACTCGGAGAACGGCGCGCGGCCATCGAAGCGATGGAACAGCCAGGCCAGCGAGCCGGACAGCACGCCCTCGACCGCATGCACATGGTCGCCGCCGGCGACCAGCGCACGCACGCTGCTCAACAGCGGCAGGCCAGCCCCGACGGTGGCGCTGTCGCCGTACTGCGACTCGCCGGCATGGCGGGCCTGGCCGATCGATTGCGCACGTTCCAGCTGGGCGCCCTGGCCGAGCTTGTTGGCGGTGACCACATGCACGCCACGCGCCAGCCACTCGGCGTGCCAGCTGGCGACCGCGTCACTGGCGGTCGCATCGACCAGCACGTCGCCGGCCTGCAGCGCGGTGGTTTCGGCCCAGGGCTGCAGCGCGCGGTCTTCCCCACGCGGCGCCTGGCGGGCCTCGGCGAGCGCCTGCGCGATGCCGGCGCCGCAGTCGCGCGCCACCCGCGAATTGGCCAGCCACTCGAAACGCGGCAGGCGCAGCTGGCGCTGCTGCAACGACTCGTAGCGGGCCACGAAAGCGCTGCCGACGATGCCGGTGCCCAGCAGGGCCAGGCGCGGCGTGCGCGCCGCGACGGGAGTGCGCCGCGATACCACGGGAGCGGCGCTGCTCATGCGTCGGCCCGTTTGACGTCCGCTTCGGCCAGCACGCGCCCGGCGCGCGCCAGGCCGGCGGCCAGGTCGGCGACCAGGTCCTCGCTGGATTCGATACCCACCGACAGGCGCAGCAGGCCGTCGCTGATGCCGGCCTTGGCGCGCGCCTCGGCGGTCATCGCCGCATGCGTCATGGACGCCGGGTGCGCGACCAGGCTCTCCACGCCGCCCAGCGATTCGGCCAGGGTGAAATAGCGCAGGCCATCGACGAACGCACGCACCGCCGCCTCCTGCACCGCCGGCGTGGCGCCACCGAGTTCGAAGCTGATCATCGCGCCGAAGCCCTTCTGCTGGCGCGCGGCCACCGCATGCCCCGGGTGGGAGGCCAGGCCCGGGTAGTAGACCTGCGCGACCGCGCCATGCGCGGCCAGCAGCTCGACCACGGCCGCGGCATTCTCCTGGTGCACGCGCAGGCGCGCGTCCAGCGTGCGCAGGCCGCGCAGGGTCAGGAAGGCGTCGAACGGCGAGCCGGTCAGGCCCAGCGCGTTCGCCCACCAGACCAGCTGCTGGTGCACCTCGGCATCGCGCGCGATCACCGCGCCGCCGACCACGTCGCTGTGGCCGTTGACGTACTTGGTGGTCGAGTGGAGGACGACGTCCGCGCCGAACTCGATCGGGCGCTGCAGCGCCGGCGACAGGAAGGTGTTGTCGACCACCGCCAGGGCGCCGGCCTTGTGCGCGGCGTCGATCACGAAGCGCAGGTCGGTGATGCGAAGCAGCGGGTTGGACGGCGTCTCCACCAGCACCAGCCGCGGCGACTGCGCCAGCGCATCGGCCAGCGAGCGAGGGTCGGTCAGGTCGGCGGTGATCAGTTCGAAATGGCCCTTCTTCGCCAGCGCGTTGAACAGGCGCCAGCTGCCGCCGTACGCATCGTGCGGCACCACCAGCTTGTCGCCGGGCTGCAGCAGCGCGTGCAGCACCAGGGTGATCGCGCCCATGCCCGTCGCGGTGATCACGCCGCCGGCGCCGCCCTCCAGCTCGGCCAGTGCCTCGCCGAGCAGGTCGCGGGTCGGGTTGCCGCTACGGGTGTAGTCGTACTGGCGCTTGTTGCCGAAGCCATCGAAGGAGAAATTCGACGACAGCACCAGCGGCGGGGTCACCGCGCCGAAGGCGGTGTCGCGGTCGATGCCGGCCCGCACCGCGGAAGTGGCGGCGGTACAGCGGATGTCGGCGGTGTCGTGCAGGCTCATGCGGTTTCTCCGGTGGTACGCAGGGCAGTAGAGAGGATCGCGTCGATGCGATCGATTTCCTTGAGGAAGGCGTCGTGGCCATAGGGCGAACGCAGCACGCGCAGGCTGCCGCGCGGACCCAGGCCCTCGACCAGGCTGACCAGGTCGGCCAGCGGCACGAGGCGATCGCCTTCCACGGCGACGACCACGGTGGGCACGGCCACGGCGGCCGGCTCCACGCGGTGCAGGTCGATCGATTCGGACAGGCGCAGGTAGGCGTCCACCGGGGTGCGCGAGACGTACTGCGCGCCGGCGGCATCGAGGTAGTCCTCGGCGGCGACGCGCACGCGGCCATTGACCACTTCCGGCGCGGCATCGAAGCGCTCGCCGAATTCCTCGGGCGTACGGTAGCTGAGCATGGCGAACTGGCGCGCCAGTGCCAGGCCATGGTCCTCGGCGCACTGGAGCTGGCCCAGCGCCACGGCGCGGCGCTGCAGCGCGCGCCATGCGGCAGCATAGGGATGGGCGCGATGCGCCCCGCTCACGGCGACCAGCCGGCCCAGGCGCCGGGCATGGCGGATGGCGAACTGCAGGCCGACCAGCGCGCCATAGGAATAGCCGACGAAGCCATGCAGGCGCTCGATGCCCAGCACGTCGAGCAGCAGCGCGATGGCATCGGCCTGGTCGGCGGTGTCGATCGGCGCGTCGAGCTTGCCGTCGGCGCCGATGAAGTCGAAGGCCAGCAGGCGACGCTGCGCAGGGTCCAGCGCGCGGCCTTCGCCCACCAGGCCTTCGGCCCAGCCCTTCTCGGGAAATTCCGCGTTGGCGGCGACATGGCGATGGGCGGAGATGCCGCCAGCCACGAACACCACCGGTGCGTCCGCCGCGCCGACCAGCTCGTAGCGCAGGGCCAGCTGGCGGGCGCCGGCATGGCGCAGGTTCAAGGTGATGATGCGTTCGCCGCGCACGGCGATGCGAGCGTCGTCGGCCGGGAAGGCGGCGGCGGTGTCACTGGGAAGGAATCGGCTGGCGGCGTTCACGAGGCTCATGGCGGTTTCCAGGAAACAACTGGGAAATCAGCCATCGAGCTTCGCGGAGCTCGCGTTCGACGTGCAGCGGCACTAATCGAACCATCTTTCGGCGGACGCGGTGGTCCCCGCAGGATTTGGCACCTACGCGGACGCTTGCGCATTCCGCGGGCTGCCCCGGCATCAAAGGGCCTGTCCCTCCGCCGGTCTCGATGGTGCGTGCACGATGCCAGCCCCTTGGCGCGATGTCAATCGCTTTATGCGGATAGAGAGATAGATACACCTGCAACGATCTGCCACCGTCGCGCCGCATAATCCGCCGATGCCCCCCACCGCCCCCCTCCTGGCCGCCTGCCTGCTCCTGGCCTGCCCCTTTGCCGCGCCCGCCCAGCGCCTGCTGCACTGGGGCGCGGCCGCGCCGGCCACGCCGGCCACGCCGGCCACGCCGACCGGCGACGACTGGCTGCAGCTGGAGAGAACCAGTGGCGGCTACGTCGCCTGGGTGCGGAACCCCTTGCCCGGCCCGGTCCAGGTCCGCCTGCGCGGGGAAGGACTGCAGGGCTATGAAAGCGTCCCCGCCCTCCCGGCCGAGAGCGTGCTCGGCGCCGGCGAACGGCGTGCGCTGGCCCGCCTGTACCGGATCGCCGATACCTCCGGCCCCCTGGGACTGGCCGTGGATGCGGTGCCCGGCCGTCCCGATCCGCTGCCCGATGGCCAGCTCTACCGCCTGCCCTTCGCCGGTGTGGCGGTGCGCATCGACCAAGGCTACGAGGGCCGTTTCAGCCACCTGGATCCCGCCAACCGCTATGCGCTGGACTTCGCCCTGCCCGAAGGCACGCCGGTCCTCGCCGCGCGCGAGGGCACCGTGCTGCAGGTCGAGGGCCACTTCGGCGGGGCCGGTGACGCCGCTGCCGGCGGCCAGGCCAACCTCGTCCGGGTCCTGCACCGTGACGGCACCATGGCGATCTACGCCCACCTGGCCCCGACCGGCATCGCGGTACGCCCCGGCCAATGGGTGCAGGCCGGCCAGCGCCTGGCGCTGTCCGGACAGACCGGCTTCAGTACCGCGCCGCACCTGCATTTCGCCATCCAGGTCAATGCCGGGCTGCGGCTGGCGGCGATCCCGTTCCGCATCGCCGGCCCGCTGGGCGAGCTGCGCTTCCCGCACGACGAGGACACCCCGGCGACCACCGCGGCTCCCTGAACGGGCACCGCGGTCCGTGGCCCGGCCCCGTTATAATCGCCGGCTCCCATTGCTTCCGCTGCGCCCGACCGGTGCGCCCGCTCATGTCCGACGTTTCCACCGAAGCCGCGCGCCGCCGCACTTTCGCCATCATTTCCCACCCCGACGCCGGCAAGACCACGCTGACCGAGAAGCTGCTGCTGTTCGGAGGCGCGATCCAGATGGCCGGCTCGGTCAAGGGCCGCAAGGCCGCCCGCCACGCGACTTCCGACTGGATGGCGCTGGAAAAGGAGCGCGGCATCTCGGTCACCTCGTCGGTGATGCAGTTCCCCTACGAAGGCAAGATCGTCAACCTGCTCGACACCCCCGGCCACGCCGACTTCGGCGAGGACACCTATCGCGTGCTCACCGCCGTGGACTCGGCGCTGATGGTCATCGACGTCGCCAAGGGCGTGGAAGAACGCACCATCAAGCTGATGGAGGTGTGCCGCCTGCGCGACACCCCGATCATGACGTTCATCAACAAGCTCGACCGCGAAGGCAAGGACCCGATCGAGCTGCTTGACGAAGTGGAGACCGTGCTCGGCATCCAGTGCGCGCCGGTGACCTGGCCGATCGGCATGGGCCAGCGCCTGAAGGGCGTGATCCACCTGATCAGCGGCGAAGTGCACCTGTATGAGCCGGGTCGCAACTTCACCCGCCAGGATTCGACCATCTTCCCCTCGCTCGACGCGCCCGGCGTGGCCGAGCGCATCGGCGAGGAACTGCTGCAGCAGGTTCGCGACGAACTGGAACTGGTGCAGGGTGCCAGCCATCCGTTTGACCTCGCCGCTTACCGCGCCGGCCGCCAGACCCCGGTGTTCTTCGGTTCGGGCGTGAACAACTTCGGCGTGCAGCCGCTGCTGGACTTCTTCGTCGAGCACGCGCCGCCGCCGCAGTCACGCGCCACCACCGGCCGCGACGTCGCCCCGACCGAGGAGAAGCTCACCGGCTTCGTCTTCAAGATCCAGGCCAACATGGATCCGCAGCACCGCGACCGCGTGGCGTTCATGCGCGTGTGCTCAGGCCGCTTCGCCGCCGGCATGAAGGCCTTCCATGTGCGCAGCGGCAAGGACCTGAAGCTGGCCAACGCGCTGACCTTCATGGCCTCCGACCGCGAGATCGCCGCCGAAGCCTGGCCCGGTGACGTGATCGGCATCCACAACCACGGCACCATTTCCATCGGCGATACCTTCACCGAAGGCGAGGCGCTGTCGTTCACCGGCATCCCCAACTTCGCCCCGGAGCTGTTCCGCCGCGCCCGCCTGCGCGATCCGCTCAAGCTCAAGCAGCTGCAGAAGGGCCTGGCCCAGCTGTCGGAAGAAGGGGCCACCCAGTTCTTCCGCCCGCTGATGAGCAACGACCTGATCCTCGGCGCGGTGGGCGTGCTGCAGTTCGACGTGGTCGCCTATCGGTTGAAGGACGAATACGGCGTGGACGCGATCTTCGAACCCGTCGCGGTGACCACGGCGCGCTGGGTCCACTGCGACAACGCGAAGAAGCTGGAGGAGTTCCGCGAGAAGAACGCGATGAACCTGGGCGTGGATGCCGCCGGCCAGCTGGTCTACCTGGCGCCGACCCGCGTCAACCTGCAGCTGGCCGAGGAGCGTGCGCCGGACGTGCGGTTCTCGGCCACGCGTGAACACGCCCACAGCGTGGCGATCGACTGAATGGGGCACCCGCAGTCTGCGCGGCCAGGACCGCGCAGATTGCCGCCGCCGATGCGAATCACTCGCAACTCAGGTAACGTGTGGTCATGACAGCCAACGCCGTGCCCTCGACCGACCCACGCGACGAGCTCGCCAGCGCCCTCACCCACGGCCTGGGCGCGATCGCCGCCCTGGCCGGCGGCTCGGTGCTGATCACCCTGACCGCGATCCAGGGCGACCGCTGGCAGTTCGCCACCGCGCTCGTGTTCAGCGTCACACTGCTGCTGCTCTATGTCGCCTCGACGCTGTACCACGCCATTCCCCACCCCGGCGCCAAGGCGCGCCTGCAGGTGTTCGACCACTGCGCGATCTACCTGCTGATCGCCGGCACCTACACGCCGTTCACGCTGATCGCCCTGCGCGGGCCCTGGGGTTGGGGTCTGTTCAGCGCGATCTGGTCGCTGGCCGTGGCCGGCGTGGTGTTCAAACTGTTCTTCACCGGGCGCTTCCGCCTGCTGTCGACGCTGATCTATATCGCGATGGGTTGGCTGGTGATCGTGGCGATCAAGCCGCTGCTGCTGTCGCTGGATGCCTTTACCCTGGGCTGGTTGCTGGCCGGCGGGCTGTTCTACACGCTGGGCACCTGGTTCTACCAGCGCGACTCGATCCGCTACTTCCATGCCATCTGGCACCTGTTCGTGCTCGCCGGCAGCGTCTGCCATTTCGTCGCCGTGACCGCACAGGTGCTGTGACGCCGCCTTCAGATCGCGTTCGCGCGATCTGCACGAGCGGATTCGAACCATGGGCGCATGAATGATGCGTCCGGCAATCCCACCTCGATGCGACATCGCACCCGCCGCCAGCGCTGGCTGATCGGCCTGGGCGTGGCAGCCGTCCTGCTCGCGCTGCTGGTCGCGTTGTGGGACTGGAACTGGTTCCGCGGCCCGGTCGAACGCGCGGTGCAGGCGCGCACCGGGCGCGAATTCCATCTTGGCCACCTCGACGTCGACCTCGGTCGCGTGACCACGATCCGCGGCGACGACATGACCCTGGCCAACGCGTCATGGTCCAGGACACCACGCATGGCCAGCATCGGCCGCGGGGAGGTCGACATACGCCTGTTCCCCCTGCTGGCCGGCCGGGTGCAGATCCCGGAGATCCGGCTGGAGCGTCCCGACCTGCTGCTGGAGACCGGCAACAAGGCGCACCCGGGCAACTGGGTCTTCGACACCGCCGGCGGCGATGGCAAGCTGCCGACGCTCGGACGCCTGCGCGTGCACGAAGGCCGGATGAAGTTCATCGACGCGGCCGGAAAGACCGATGTCGAGGTCAGCATCAACAGCCTGCCGGTGCAGGGCCGCGACGACGCCGCGCCCATCGGTATCGAGGGCAAGGGCCGCTGGAAGGGCTATCCGTTCAGCCTGCGCGGCAATACCGCCTCGCCGCTGGAACTGAGCGATACCGAGCACCCGTTCCGGATCGACCTGCGCGGCGCGGCAGGCGCGACCCGCGCGCACGTGCACGGCACCTTGACCAATCCGTTCCAGTTCCGCGTGTTCGACCTGCGGATGGCGCTTTCCGGGCAGGACATGGAGGACCTCTACCCGCTGCTGGGTATCGCCATTCCCTCCACCCCGCCCTACCAGCTCGATGGCCGGCTGCAGCGTGACAATGACGTGTGGCGCTATGTGGGTTTCAAGGGCAAGGCCGGCGACAGCGACCTTGGCGGCGACGTGCAGATCGACGTCGGCGGGGATCGCCCGTTCCTGCGCGGGGAGCTGGTCTCGCAGCGACTGGACTTCGATGACCTCGCCGGCTTCATCGGCGCGCCGCCGAAGACCGATGCAGGCGAGACCGCCAATGCGCAGCAGAAGAAGGAGGCGGCGCAGCTGAAGGCCAGCAGCCGCGTGCTGCCCTCCAAGCCCTACGACCTGTCCAAGCTGCGCGCGATGGATGCCGAGGTGCACTGGCGCGCCCATCGCATCAACGCGCCTTCGCTGCCACTGGATGACATGGACGCCACGCTCAGCCTCCAGGACGGGCTGCTGCGGCTGCATCCACTCAATTTCGGCGTCGCCGGCGGCGACATCCGCACCGACGTGCGCATGGATGCGCGCAGGCCGCAGATCGACACCCGACTGCAGGCGAAGGTCCGCGGCCTGCGCCTGGGCCAGCTGTTCCCCGATGCCAAGCTGGCGCAGCAGGCGGCCGGTGCGATCGGTGGCGACATCGAGCTCAGCGGCAGCGGAAATTCGATCGCGCAGATGCTCGGCAACAGCGACGGCAACGTCGGCTTGGCGATGGGCAGCGGGCACATCGGCAACCTGATCATGGAACTGGCCGGGCTGGACGTGACCGAGTCGCTGAAGTTCCTGCTCACCCAGGACAAGCAGATCCCGCTGCGCTGCGCGTTCGCCGATTTCGGCGTGCGCGACGGCCTGATGACCAGCCGGGCACTGGCCTTCGACACCACCGACACGCTGGTCGTCGGCGAAGGCACGATCAACCTGAAGGACGAGAAGCTCGACCTGCTGCTGAAGCCGCGCCCCAAGGATCGCAGCATCCTGACCTTCCGCTCGCCGCTGCGCATCGGCGGCACGTTCGCCGACCCGTCGTTCTTCCCCGACCTGAAGGCGCTGGGCCTGCGCGGCGCGGTGGCCATCGCGCTGGCCACCATCACGCCGCCGGCGGCGCTGCTGGCCACGATCGAAACCGGCCCCGGCAAGGACATCGACTGCGGCGGCCGCTACGCGCGTTGAGCGCGCGCGCGGCGCCAGGATATGGCTCAGCCGGCGATGTAACGCTGCAGCTGGTCGATGTCGCGACGCTGGTCCTCGATCACGGCCTTTACCAGGTCGCCGATCGAGATCACGCCCTTGACCGAATCGCCCTCGATCACCGGCAGGTGGCGGATACGGCGCTCGGTCATGATCTGCATGCACTGCTCCACCGTCTCGCCCATGCCCACGCTGACCACTTCGGCGGTCATGATCTGGCCCACCTGGGTGTTGGAGGAAGAACGGTCGCGCAGCACGACCTTGCGCGCGTAGTCGCGCTCGGACAGGATCCCGACCAGTCGCTGCCCCTGCATCACCAGCACCGCGCCGACGCCCTTGTCGGCCATCAGCCGGATCGCGTCGATCACCGCCGCATCGACGCCGACCGCGAACACCTCAGCCTTCTTCATCCCCAACAGTTGCCGCACCGTAAGCATGGCCTGCTCCCTGGTTGGATGGGTAGCCGGAGGATACTCCGTCCCCCCCGATGCGGGTGTCGACGAAATAGAGCGGGCGCTGCTTGGCTTCATCGTAGAGGCGGCCGAGGTACTCGCCGATCAGGCCGAGCGCGATCAGCTGGATGCCACCCAGGAACAGGATCACCGCCATCATCGTCGGCCAGCCGGCGACCGCATCGCCCCACAGCGCCGCCTTCACCACCACCCAGACCGCGAACAGCAGCGCGAATACCGCGGTGAACAGCCCCAGGTAGGTCGCCACGCGCAACGGCGCGGTGGAGAAGCTGGTCACCCCCTCCAGGGCGAAATTCCACAGCTTCCACAGGTTGAACTTGCTGTGCCCGGCCAGCCGCGGGGCGCGATCGTAGGGCAGCGCGATCTGGCGGAAACCGACCCAGCCAAACAGCCCCTTCATGAAGCGATGGCGCTCGCGCAACTGCCGCAGGGCCGCCAGCGCGCGCGGCGACAACAGGCGGAAATCACCGGTGTCGGCCGGAATCGGCGTGCGCGACAGGCGGCCGATCACGCGATAGAACGCCGCCGCGGCCACCCGCCGCATCCAGCCCTCGCCCGCGCGCACCAGCCGGGTGCCGAACACGTTGTCGTAGCCCTCGCGCCACAGTGCGACGAAGCGCGGGATCAGCTCCGGCGGATCCTGCCCGTCGGCATCGATCAGCAGCGCCGCGCCCTCCTCGACCTGGTCCAGGCCGGCGGTGAGCGCGGCCTCCTTGCCGAAGTTGCGCGACAGGCGGATCGCACCGACGCGGGCGTCCGCCGCCACCAGCCGTTGCAGCACGGCCCAGGTCCCATCGCTGCTGCCATCATCGACATACAGCACGCGCGCGTGCAGCCCGGGCACGCCGGCGAGCGCCTCGACGATGCGTGGATGCAGCCGCGGCAGGCTTTCTGCCTCGTTGCAGGCGGCGACGACGACGGTGAGCTGGTCAGCGGGCATGCGTCGATGTTACGGAGCCGGCGCCTGCACGGCCAGCCACTGCCGCGCTCACGGCGACAGGTAGCCCGGACCGCCCAGCTGGCGCGCCTGGCGCTGGATCCACGCCGCACGCCGCTGCACCCACGGGCCTGGATCGCGGGCATCGTAGCGGCGCGGTGCCGGCAGCACCGCCGCCAACCGTGCCGCTTCGGCCGGCGACAGGCGCGCGGCATCCTTGTTCCAGAACTGCCGCGATGCGGCCTGCACGCCGTAAACGCCATCGCCGAACTCGGCGATGTTGGCGTAGACCTCGATGATGCGCTGCTTGGACCAGAACAGCTCGATCAACACCGTGTACCAGGCCTCCAGCCCCTTGCGCACCCAGCTGCGGCCCTGCCAGAGGAACAGGTTCTTGGAGACCTGCTGGCTGATCGTGCTGGCCCCGCGCAGGCGGCCACCCCGGGCATTGTGGTCGCGCGCCTTCTCGATCGCCTCCAGGTCGAAACCGCCATGCAGCGGAAAGCGCTGGTCCTCGGCGGCGACCAGCGAGATCGGCACGCTCGGCGCGATCTGGTCCAGGTCGCGCCACTGGTAATGCAGGCGGAAGCGCCAATCGCCCTCGCCCCAGGCCTCCACGTAGCGCAGCGCCATGGTGGTGCTGAAGGGCGGGTCGACGAACCGCAGCACCAGCACCTGCAGCACGCTGGCGGCGGCAAACAACAGCGGCAGGGCCAGCAGCCAGTTGCGCCAGCGGCGCCAACGCCCCGGCGGCGTCTTGTGATCGTTGGTTTCCGCCCCCACTGTCACTGCATTCCCCCGGCCCCTGGTCGCTTGCCGCATTATCCGGCAACAGCGCCGCCTACGTCCCCATACCGATGACCGCCCAAGACCACCTGACCCGTTTCCTGCTCCCGGCCGCCGGCGTGCGCGGCGTGCATGTCCAGCTTGGCCCCGCCTGGCAGGAGATCGGCGGTCGCGCCGATTACCCGCCGGTCGCGCGTCGCCTGCTCGGCGAGGCCTGCGTCGCCGCCGCCCTGTTCACCGGCCACACCAAGATCGACGGGCGACTGTCCGTGCAGCTGCGCGGCGACGGCACGCTGCGCACGCTGTTCGCCGAATGCACCGCGGCCGGCACCCTGCGCGGCATCGTCCAGCTGGGCGAGGAAGGTGGCGATGCGCCGACCGACCTGCGCGAACTCGGCGAGAACACCTTCGTGGCCATCACCATCGAGAACCCCGGCCTGGATCCGCGTGAACCGCAGCGCTACCAGAGCCTGGTCGCCCTGCATGCACCGACCCTGGAAGAGGCCTTCGAGGATTACTTCCGCCAGTCCGAGCAGCTGCCGACCCGCCTGCTGCTGGCTGCCGACGGCGACCGCGCCGCCGGCCTGCTGCTGCAGAAGCTCCCCGGCGACAGCGGCGACGAGGACGGTTGGCATCGCGCCAGCGCCCTGTTCGACACCCTCGCCGCCCCGGAGCTGCTGGACGTGGACGCCCAGACCCTGCTGCACCGCCTGTTCCATGAGGAGCACCCCGAGCTGGTCGGCGGCAAGGACCTGTCCTTTGCCTGTTCGTGCTCGCGCGAGCGGGTCGCCGCCATGCTGCGCTCGCTCGGCGAGGATGAAGCCCGCGCGGCGGCCGAAGCGACCGGCGCGGTGGACGTGCGCTGCGAGTTCTGCGGGAGTGAATATCACTTCCCTTTGACCGAATTCGGCGTATTGTTCAGCGAGGTGCCGGCTGGTCCGCCGGCGCCCGAACGGCTTCAGTGATAGCCGTCACAGCGGGCCTGCGTTCTGGGGAGGACGGAGACTTGTTAAAAAATCATAAACCGCCTAGCATCGTCCGCCCGGCTTTCCGGGAACTTAACGTTTGCCCTCAGGTCTGACGGACATGCGCCTCATCACCCGCCTTTCGCTTGCCCTGTTGACCGCGCTCGCCGCGGCCACGGGCGCGAATGCCCAGGCCTTGCCGGGCAAGGCGGACAGCGGCGCGGTGATCCCGGTGTGGAACCAGGGCAGCGGCAAGGTCGAGGCCCTGCTTTACCTGGAGCCGACCGGCGAGCAGAAGGCCGGCGCGCGCTGGCACTTCGGCCGCAACTCCCTCGACGCCGCCTTCGGGCTGTCTTCCGGCGACTCGCTGGGCCTGCTGTGCAACAGCAGCCGTGGCACCAGCATCGCCGGTCTGGCCAGCCACTGCATGCTCGCGACCCTGGGCGATGACGAAGACGATGTCGCCAGCCGGCATGTCTCCGGCACGGTGGGCTTCAATCGTGGCGGCACCCGCCTCGGCCTGACCGCCGGCACCGGTCGCGACAACCTGCCTGCGTGGCTCACCGGCAACGTGCGTTCGCCGGCCGCGCATGTCGAGCAGAACGACCTGACCGTATTCGGCCAGAAGGACATCGGCCGCGAGGGTTTCGTGTCCATTGGCGGCACCTTCGCCAAGGCGCGCCTGGTGCCGCTGTCCGACGCGGCGCCGGGCCTGGCCGACGAATGGGACAGCAAGACCCTGGCCGTCGGTGGCGGCTACGGCGCCTTCAGCGCCAACATCATCGGCCGCGTGGTCGACGTACCGGGCCAGCCGGAAAAATGGCAGGGCCTGGGGCTGGGCATCACGTGGAAAACGCCGTGGAGCGGCCAGTTGACCGTTGGTGCCGAGAACATCGTCACGCGTGGCAAGAATCCGTTCGCCCCGAACAACGACAGCAACAGCGACGGTACGGTCCCGTACGTGCGTTACGAGCAGGACCTGTAACCCGCTGATTCAAAACATGTTCGACTACCCAAACGCCCGCCTTCGCGCGGGCGTTCTGCTGTCGCGTGCGCACCGTGCCGGTGCGCGTCGCACCGCGTCGGGGAAAGTGAATTCACGCTCTGATTCCGATTCGTTAACGGTACTTTAATTCTCTCCAGATCGCGGATACCATCGGGTCAAGCCGGTTGGTTTTGGTTTCGCTTTTTCGAAGCCCCGCTGGCCAAACCCTTGGCAAGACCAAGATCACACTTGGAGAGAGAGCTAATGAATTGCAAGTCCAACAAACTGCGTGATGCAGTTGTGCTCGCGCTTGTCGCAGGCGCCGGCGGCGTTGCCGCCCCCGCCTTCGCGCAGGACACCTCGGGCAACCCGACCAACCTCGATCGCATCGAAGTCACCGGCTCGCGCATCCGCGGCTCGGAGATGGAGACCCAGCAGCCGATCATCTCGCTGGATCGCGAGACCCTTGAGAAGCAGGGCTTCACTTCCGTCGCCGACGTCCTGCAGAACCTGACCTCGGCCGGCTCTCCGGCGATCTCGCGCTCTGACGCCCTGGCGTCGGGCGAGAACGTCGGTGGTTACTACATCGACATCCGCAACCTGGGCGCCGAGCGCACCCTGATCCTGATGAACGGCAAGCGCCTGGGTGCCACCACCTCCGGCCTGCAGGACCTGAGCCAGATCCCGTTCTCGGCGATCGAGCGCATCGACATCCTGAAGGACGGCGCTTCGTCGATCTACGGTTCGGATGCAATCGCCGCCGTGGTCAACGTCATCACCCGCAAGCGCTTTGACGGCGCCGAGGCCAGCGCTTACGTCGGTCAGTTCAGCGAGGGCGACAGCTCCACCGAACAGTACTCGATGACCCTGGGTTCGCAGGGCGAGCGCGGCGGTGTCACGCTGTCCGCCGAGTACTACAAGCAAGATCCGGTGTGGGCCAAGAATCGCGAATTCTCGGCCTACGGCAACGCCGGCCCGGATTACCCGGGTTCGGGCTGGAGCCCGATCAGCCTGAACGGCTCGTGGTGCGACCCGCGCGTGTACAACGACTGCCTCCAGGCCAAGGGCGAGCCCGTGCCGGTGTGGCGCACCCTGAACCAGGGTGGCAATCCGATGGACCCGACCGCGTATCACCAGATCACCGCGGCCGAGTACGCCAACGCCAACCAGGCGATGTTCCTGCAGACCGGCATCGAGCGTAAGTCGCTGTACGTCAATGCGAACTACGACCTGACCGATACGATCACGTTCAACGCTGACATCCTGTACAACCAGCGCAACACCGATCAGCAGATCGCCGGTTATCCGTACCAGTCGCAGGCCTTCGGCACGCCGCTGTCGGCCGACTCGGCCTTCAACCCGATCGGCCAGGACCTCGAGTTCCGTCGCCGCCTGTGGGAAGTGCCGCGCACCACCGAGAGCGAGATGAAGACGCTCCGCTTCGCCCCGACCATCAGCGGCTCGTTCCAGATCGGCGAGCATGCGTGGGACTGGGACGTCGGCGCGCTGTGGAACCGCAACGACTCGACCAAGACCGGCCACGGCGATGCCAGCCTGATCGCCACCTCGCAGGCGCTGGGCCCGTCGTTCATCAACGCCGACGGCGTCGCCCAGTGCGGTACCGCTGCCAAGCCGATCGGCCTGGACAGCTGCCGCCCGTGGAACCCGCTGCTGCCGTACGGCGTGGCTGGCCAGGGCTCGCTGTCCGATCCGGACCTGCAGAAGTTCCTGTTCCCGTACTTCACCGATACCGGCCGCACCAAGACCACCAGCTTCACCGCCAACCTGTCGGGCAGCATCGCTACCCTGCCGGCCGGTGACCTGGGCCTGGCCGTGGGCGTCGAGCATCGCGAGGAATCCGGCGTGTTCGTGCCGGACGCGTTCAACCAGTCCGGCCAGAGCACCGGCCTGGCGGCGACCACCACCGACGGCAAGTACGAGCTGGACGAGGTCTACCTCGAACTGAACGTGCCGATCCTGGCGGACATGGCGTTCGCCAAGGAACTGACCCTGAACGTCGCGACCCGTTACTCGGATTACGACAACTTCGGCGACACCACCAACTCGAAGTTCGGCCTGGTGTGGCGTCCGATCGACGGCCTGCTGGTCCGCGGCACCTACGCCGAGGGCTTCCGCGCGCCGACCATCAACGACCTGTACGGCGGTACCGGCAGCTCGTTCGAGTCGTACATCGATCCCTGCGGCGCGACCGCCCCGGGCAGCGTGAACGGCAATGCCGCGTGTAATGCCGCCGGCGTGCCGGTCGGCTACGTGCAGCTGGGCCAGGGCCTGACGCCCTGCACCTCGCTGCCGTGCGCGACCCCGGACCAGTTCATCAATGGTTCGAACCCGAACCTGCTGCCGGAGAAGTCCAAGAGCAAGACCGCCGGTATCGTGTGGAGCCCGCAGTGGGTCGAGGGCCTGGACCTGTCGCTGGACTGGTACAGCTACAAGATCACCGACGCGATCATCTCCGACAGCGTGGACCGCATCCTGCGTGACTGCTACGTGCTGGGCAACGATTCCCGCTGCGACGGCATCGTGCGTGCGCCCGATGGCCACATCACGACCATGTTCTACGGCCTGGCCAACCTCGGCCAGCTGGAGACCGAAGGTTACGACGTCGGCATCAAGTACCGCCTGCCGGAGCTGGGCATCGGTCAGTTCTCGATCGACTGGCAGAGCTCCTACGTCAGCAAGTACGACGAAGCCGCGCAGAACTCCGATGGCGATGACATCACCGTCGGCCGCGTGGGCGATCCGGGCTACTTCCGCCTGCGTTCGAACCTCGGCGTGGATTGGAGCTACGGCGACTTCAGCGTCAACTGGACTGCTCGTTACTACTCGGGCATGAAGGAATCGTGCGTGCCGAACCGTGGCACCTGTACCGATCCGGATCACTTCGCCAACGGCGAAGCCGACCCGGTCCGTTGGGTGGGTTCCAACACCTTCCACGACGTGCAGGTCAGCTGGAAGGCTCCGTGGAACGCGACCATCGCCGTCGGCGCCAACAACGTGTTCGACCACCAGGGTGCGCTCATGTTCTCGGCTCCGAACAGCGACTTCCCGTACTACGGTGGCTTTGACTACAGCCGCTTCATCTACGCCAAGTACGTGCAGCGCTTCTGATAGTCCGTCGACCTGATCGACAAGGAGCGGCCCCGGAGACGGGGCCGCTTTTTTTTGCCTCGTGCGTCGGGCATGCAGTTCGCGGGCATGAAAAAGGGCGCCCGCAGGCGCCCTTCCTTCAACCCTGGATCCGGCTTGGTCAGCCCGGAATCAGCGTCGCGATCACGTGCTCGACGTATGCCTCGAAATCCTCGCGCGCCTGCTTGGGCTGCTGCAGCTGCAGCGACAGCTGCAGGAAGCCGACATAGGCCGCATACGCCAGGCGCGCGCGATGCTGCGCATCGGTGCGGCTCAGGCCGGCCTGGCGGAACGAGGCAACCAGGTAGTCCATGCGCCGCTGCGAGACGCGGTCGATCACCGGCCGCACCGACGGATGGTCCAGCGCCTTCAGCAGCTCGCTGTAGATGACGTGCGGCTTGACCTCGTGGGCGACCAGCTGGAACAGCGCGCGCAGGCGCTCCCCCGGGTCGGCGACGTCTTCCAGGCTGCCGAAGACCTGCTCCTGCTCGAACAGCTCCCAGCGCTCCAGTGCCGCCTGCAGCAATGCGTCGCGGGACGGAAAATGCCAGTAGAAGCTGCCCTTGGTCACGCCCAGCCGGCGTGCCAGCGGCTCGACCGCGACCGCCCCCACGCCCTGTTCGGCGATCAGGTCCAGCGCGGCCTGGGCCCAGTCCTCGGCACTGAGGCGGTTGTTGCGGCCGGCCGGCGCGCGTCCCGAGGCATTCTGGCTTTCATTATCTTCAGTCATTCGGGGATTTAACCATACGGCGGAGTCGGTTGCAGTACGCCGAGCAGCGGAGAGGGCCGTCAAGCCCCGCCACGGCTGGCCCGGGAGCACCATACGAGCCAGTATTGACAGGCCCGAAGATGCAACCATACCATTAGGTATGGTCAATCCCTCGACATTTCCGTCCGCCCCGCCCGCCGTGCACCTGAGCGGTGCCGACGGCAACCTGCTCGCCGCCTCGCTGGTCGGCAGCGGGGAAAAGGGCAAGGTCCTGCTGGCACATGGCTTCGGCCAGACACGCAGCGCCTGGGACAGCACCGCGCGGACGCTTGCCGCCGCCGGCTACAGCGCGCTCTCCTATGACGCGCGCGGCCATGGCGAGTCCGCCTGGAACCCGGCCGACCAGCCCTACGACGGCCATCGCTTCGCCGACGACCTGATCGTCGTCGCCGGCGAGATGGCACCCGCACCGGTGCTGGTGGCCGCCTCGATGGGCGGCCTGTTCGGCCTGCTCGCCGAATCGCGCTGGCCCGGCCTGTTCCGCGCGATGGTGCTGGTCGACATCACGCCACGCTGGGAAACCGCCGGGGTCGAACGGATCCTGCGCTTCATGACTGCCCATCCGCAGGGTTTCGAATCGCTGGAAGCCGCCGCCGATGCGATCGCCGGCTATCTGCCGCACCGCCCGCGCAAGTCCGGCGAAGGACTGCGCAGGCTGCTGCATCCCGGCGCCGATGGCCGCTGGTACTGGCACTGGGATCCGCGCCTGGTCGCCGAACTGGCCGGCGGCGATGCCCATGAACAGCAACGGTTGCTGATGCATGCCGCCGCGCAGGTCCGCTGCCCGGTGCTGCTGGTCAGCGGTGGTCGCAGCGACCTGGTGACGCCGCAGACCGTCGCCGAATTCCTCGGCCTCGTGCCGCATGCCAGCCATATCCGCCTGCCGGAGGCCACGCACATGGTCGCCGGCGATGAAAACAGCGCATTTACCGCCGCTGTGCTGCACTATCTGGACGCTCTGCCCGCCGCTCCGGCCAACGCGGCGTCCTCCCCCGCTGAGCAATCCATCGAGTTCGTCACTGGAGCAAGACCATGAGCATCGTCGCGCCCTTCCTTCTCATCCTGCTGGCAGCCGGCTTTGCCGCCTACCACCGCATGCGCCTGGCCGCCTGGGTGGCGATCAGCGCCACGCTGCTGGTCGCCGGCTGGCTGCTGCACGCCAACCACACCGCCACGATCGTGGCCGCCGTGCTGGTGCTGCTGGTCGCCGTGCCGGTGCTGCTGCCCTTCATCCGCAAGCCGCTGCTGACCGCGCCGCTGATGAAGTTCTTCCGCAAGGTGCTGCCGCCGCTGTCGCAGACCGAACGCATCGCCCTGGAAACCGGCTCGGTCGGCTTCGAAGGCGAGCTGTTCACCGGCGACCCGGACTGGCAGAAGCTGCTCGACTACCCCAAGCCGCAGCTCAGCGCCGAGGAACAGGCCTTCCTCGACGGCCCGGTGGAAGAGCTGTGCCGCATGGTCAACGACTGGGAAATCACCCACGTCCATGCCGACCTGCCGCCGGAACTGTGGGACTTCATCAAGAAGCACAAGTTCTTCGGCATGATCATCCCCAAGCAGTTCGGCGGCCTGGGCTTCAGCGCGCTGGCGCACCACAAGGTGATCCAGAAGCTGGCCTCGATCTCCAGCGTGGTCAGCTCCACCGTCGGCGTGCCGAACTCGCTCGGCCCGGGTGAACTGCTGGTCCACTACGGCACCCAGGAACAGAAGGACTACTACCTGCCGCGCCTGGCGCAGGGCCTGGAAGTGCCGTGCTTCGGCCTGACCGGTCCGTTCGCCGGCTCCGACGCCACCTCGATCCCGGACTACGGCATCGTCTGCAAGGGCGAGTGGAACGGCGCCAACGTGCTCGGCGTCAAGCTCACCTTCGACAAGCGTTACATCACCCTGGCGCCGGTGGCCACGATCATCGGCCTGGCGTTCCGCATGTACGACCCGGATGGCCTGATCGGCGACACCAACGACATCGGCATCACCCTGGCGCTGCTGCCGCGCGAGACCGAGGGCGTGGAGATCGGCCGTCGCCATTTCCCGCTCAACTCGCCGTTCCAGAACGGCCCGATCCATGGCCGCGAGGTGTTCATCCCGCTCAGCCAGCTGATCGGTGGCGTGGACATGGTCGGCAAGGGCTGGAACATGCTCAACGAGTGCCTGGCCGTGGGCCGCTCGATCACCCTGCCCTCCACCGCCAGCGGCGGCGCCAAGTTCGGCGCGGTCGTGACCGGTTCCTATGCGCGCATCCGCAAGCAGTTCGGCCTGTCGGTCGGCCGCTTCGAGGGCGTCGAGGAAGCGCTGGCGCGCATCGGCGGCAAGGCCTATGCGATCAGCGCGCTGTCGCAGGCCACCGCCGCGGCGGTCGACCGCGGCGACGTGCCGTCGGTGCCGTCGGCGATCGCCAAGTACCACTGCACCACGATGGGCCGCGAGGTGGTCAGCGACGTCATGGACGTGGTCGGCGGCAAGGGCATCATCCTGGGGCCGCGCAACTTCGCCGGCCGCGCCTGGCAGGCCGCGCCGATCGGCATCACCGTCGAAGGCGCCAACATCATGACCCGCAGCCTGCTGATCTTCGGCCAGGGCGCGATCCTGTGCCACCCGTGGGTGATGAAGGAAATGAAGGCCGCCCAGGACAGCGACACCGCGCGCGGCATGGAGGAGTTCGACGAGAGCCTGTTCGGCCACATCCGCTTCGGCATCTCCAACGCCGTGCGCTCGTTCTGGTTTGGACTGACCGGTGCGCACTTCGGCGCCGCGCCTGGCGATGACTACACCCGCCGCTTCTTCCGCAAGCTGGATCGCTACTCCGCCAACCTGGCGCTGATGGCCGACGTGTCGATGCTGATGCTCGGCGGCAAGCTCAAGTTCAAGGAATCGCTGTCCGGGCGCCTGGGCGACGTGCTGAGCCACATCTACATGACCAGCGCCATGCTCAAGCGCTACCACGACGAGGGCGCGCCGCAGGCCGACCGTCCGCTGCTGGCATGGGCGTTCCATGACAGCGTGCACAAGATCGAGGAAGCCCTGTCGGCCGCGCTGCGCAACTTCCCGATCCGTCCGGTTGGCTGGCTGATGTGGGCGCTGATCTTCCCGCTCGGCCGGCGTGCCGAGGCGCCGGGCGATCGCCTGTCGCGCCGCGTCGCCGCGCTGCTGATGGCGCCGAACGAAGCCCGCGACGGCCTCGCCAAGGGCGTGTTCCTGACCCCGTGCGAGAACAACCCGGGTGGCCGCATCGCCAGCTACCTGGCCAAGGCGGTGATGGCCGAGCCGGTCGAGCGCAAGTTCCTCAAGGCGCTCAAGACCAAGGGCATCGAGGCGCTGGAATTCAGCGCACAGCTCGACGAGGCGGTGGCCGAGGGCGTGATCAGCGTCGAGGAGCGCAAGCTGCTCGAGGAACTGCGCGAGATCACCATGGACACCATCACCGTGGACGACTTCGATACCGAGGACCTGCGCGCTGCCAGCTACCACGAGCAGCTCAAGGGCGGCCGCTCGCGCGAAGCGGCCTGAGCCAGGCGACACTGACAGCGAGACGGCGGGCCTGGCCCGCCGTCTTCGCATCCGGGAGAGGGAAACCATGACCCCACTGCTGCGGCTTTACCAACGCATCACCCGCTGGCCGGCCGGCCACTGGCTGTTCTCGCGGGCGATCTGCTTCAAGGCCCCCTACTTCGCCACCATCGCCCCGCGCATCACCCGGCTCGAGCCGGGCCTGTGCGAAGCCCGCATCGCCGACCGCCGCCGCGTGCACAACCACATCGGCACCGTGCATGCGATCGCGACGTGCAACCTGGCCGAACTGGTCGGCGGGGTGATGGTCGATGCCAGCCTGCCGGCGTCGATGCGCTGGATCCCCAAGGGCATGACCGTCGAATACCAGCGCAAGGCCACCGGCACCCTGCAGGCCACCGCGACCCCGGCGGTGCCGCTGCGCGAGTCGGCGGAGGCCTATGAACTGCCGGTGGACGTGGCCGTGCGCAACGCGGCCGGCGAACAGGTCTTCCACGCCCGCATCGCGATGTGGGTGTCCCCGCGCAAGGGCTGAGCCCTGCGCCAAGGGCCCCTCAGAGCCGCGCGAACAACGCAGCGAGCGCCAGCAGCGCCGGCAGCGCCTGGATCCAGAAGATCCGCCGGCTCACGCTCCACGCCCCGTAGGCGCCGGCCACCACCACGCAGCCCAGGAAGAACACCAGCACGTCGCCGCGCGAGGCGAGCAGCCCCCACAGCAGGCCAGCGGCGAGGAAGCCGTTGTAGAGCCCCTGGTTGGCCGCCAGTACGCGCGTGGTGGCGGCCTTCTCCGGCGTATTGCGGAAGACCTTCAGGCCCAGCGGGCGCGTCCACAGGAACATCTCCAGCACCAGGAAGTACAGGTGCAGCAAGGCCACCAGGGTAACCAGGGTCCGGGTGAGCATCATCATCGGCAGCACTCCTTTGTCATCGTTCGCGGGCCACGGGATTCATCGCGCATCGCCGCGCTCGGCCGGCAGCTTGTCCGCCTCGCGCAGCAACCGCCAGGCACCGAGTGTCATCGCGCAGGCCACCAGCAGGCCGGCGCCGAACACCACGTGCGAGCCGAATGCGGACAGCAGCTTGTGCACCCAGGCGAAGGTCAGGTCGCCGCCACGGTAGACCACGGTGTCGATCGCCGCGCCGGCCTTGTAGCGCCATTCGCGGCCGACCCGGGTATAGATCGTCTCGCGCGCCGGCTTGGCCAGCGAGAACTCGCTGGCGCGGGTGACCACCTGCACGATCGCCACCATCATCGGCAGCGGCGACACCGCCAGGATCGAGTAGCCGATGATGATCGCCACGCCCGGGATCAGCAGCGCCGGGGCGATGCCGAAGCGCGACAGCAGCAGGCGCGTGAACAGCATCTGCACCAGCAGGGTCAGCGCGTTCACCGCCAGGTCGATGCTGGCGTAGTACGCGGTGCTGGCGGCCGGATCGGTGAACAACCTGCGCGCGATCGCCGCCTGCTCGTTGTACAGCAGCGTGCCGACGCCGACGCCGAACAACACCAGCACCGCGAGCCAGCGCAGCAGGGGCTCGCGCGCGATCAGCTGCAGGCCGGCCAGCACGCCGCCCCCCATCGGCACTTCGCCGCTGGTCAGTCGCTGGGCCTGCTCGCGCGCCACGGCGTAGCGCCGTAGCCGCAGCAGGCAGACGATGCACATCGCCAGGAACCCGGCCGAGACCAGCATCAGGTGGGCGATGCCGATGCGCTCGACCAGGGTGCGGGTCAGGATCGGGCCAAGGAAGGCGCCCAGCGTGCCGGCCGCCCCGATATAGCCGTAGTAGGCCTTGGCCTCGGCATTGCCGAAGACATCGGCCATGAAGCTCCAGAACACCGCGACCGCGAACAGGTTGAACACCGCGGCCCACAGGAAGAAGGCCATGCCGCGACCCGGCACGCCGCTGTCGAACAGCACGTAGAACAGCAGCAGGGTCGCGATGAAGGACCCATACACGACCGGCAGGAATACCCGCCGTGGATAGCGGCTGACCAGCGCGCCATACAGTGGCTGCAGCACCAGCATGATCAGGAACGTGCAGGTGAACAGCACCTGCAGGGTGAAGTCCTTCAGCGCCATGCCATGGGCGGCGAAGAAGTCGATCATGGCCCGCGGGAACACCGCCTCGACGTCGGCCGAGGCGCCCATCGCCTCGCGTACCGGGCGCAGCACGTAGTAACCGCTGAGCAGGCAGAAGAAGTACACGAACGACCACCACAGCTGCGGCGATCCACGCAGGGCCTCGAAGAACCGGCCCAACGCGCCGGGCGGACCGGAGGACGCCGCGCTCATGGGCACCGGCACGCAGGCGTGCCCGGGCAGCGGAAGAACATGGTCAGGCTCCGGGGGGAGGAGAAAGCGCGCAAGTTAGCCGATGCCCCGCCGCACCGCCAGCGCCGCCGGTGCGACAGCGCGTTGCCGGGCGACGAGGCACTGCCTATCCTCGAGGTCCATCGCTTCCGGGGAGGGAGGGCGTGTACGACTACATCATCGTCGGGGCGGGCTCGGCCGGCTGCGTCCTGGCCAACCGGCTGAGCGCCGATCCGAACTGCCGCGTGCTGCTGGTCGAAGCCGGCCCGCGCGACCGCAATCCGTTCATCCACATGCCCGCCGGCCTGGCGCGCCTGGTCAACCATCGCACGGTCAACTGGAACTACGACACCGAGCCCCAGGCCCGGCTCGACGGTCGCCGGCTGTGGTGGCCACGTGGCAAGGTGCTGGGCGGATCGAGCTCGATCAATGCCATGTGCTACGTGCGCGGCGTGCCCGGCGACTACGACGACTGGGCCCGCGCCGGCGCGCAGGGCTGGGACTGGGCGGGCGTGCTGCCGTACTTCCGTCGCAGCGAACACAACCAGCACGGCGCCGATGCCCTGCATGGCAGAGATGGTCCGCTGCACGTCAGCGACTTGCGCCACCGCAACGTGCTGTCGGAAACCTTCATCACCGCCGGCGTGCAATCCGGCCTGCGCTCGAACCCGGACTTCAACGGCCCGGCCCAGGCCGGCGTCGGCTTCTACCAGGTCACCCAGAAGGACGGCGCCCGCTGCTCGTCGGCCGCCGCCTACCTGCGCCCGGTCCGTACGCGCGCCAACCTGCGCGTGCTCACCGGCGTGCAGGTGCATGGCGTGGAGATCGAGGCTGGCCGCGCGGTCGGCGTACGCTACGGGCGTGGCGGCGTGGCGCGGATCGCGCGTGCGCAACGCGAGGTACTGCTGTGCGCCGGCGCGGTGAACTCGCCGCAGCTGCTGATGCTTTCCGGGCTCGGCCCGGCCGACCAGCTGCAGGCGCTCGGCCTGCCGGTGCACGCCGACCTGCCCGGCGTCGGCGCCAACCTGCAGGACCACCTGGACATCTGCACGCTGTTCCACACCGTGCCGGGGGTGAGCTACGACCGCAGCAACGAACTGGCGATCGCCTTCCACTATTTCCTGCGCGGGCACCAGGGCGCCGGCACCAGCAACATCGCCGAAGCCGGTGGCTTCGTGCGCTCGCCGCTGGCCAGCGACGAACGCGCCGACATCCAGCTGCACTTCGTCCCGGCGATGCTCGACGACCACGGCCGCCACCGCCTGCCGGGCGACGGCTACACCCTGCACGCCTGCTTCCTGCGTCCGCGCAGCCGCGGCACGATCCGCCTGCGCGATGCCAACCCGCTCAGCGCACCGTTGATCGACCCCGATTACCTGGGCGATGCCGAGGGCCTGGACCTGCGGATGATGGTGGAGTGCGCGAAGGTGTCACGCCGCCTGCTGGCCCAGCCGGCGTTCGACCGCTGGCGCGGCGCGCCGATCTTCCCTGCCCGCACCGACCTGGACGACGCCGGCCTGGCCGCGTTCGTGCGCGCCAAGGCCGAAACCATCTACCACCCGGCCGGCACGTGCCGGATGGGCGCGGCCGACGATCCATCCGCGGTGCTCGATCCGTCGCTGCGGGTGCGCGGCGTCGACGCCCTGCGCGTGGTCGATGCGTCGGCGATGCCGAGCCTGCCGGGTGGCAATACGAATGCCCCGGTGATCATGATGGCCGAGCGCGCCGCCGACCTGGTCCTCGGCGTGGCCGGCTGAGCGTCCGGCCAGGCCCGCCCCGGCACCGCCCCGGGGTCGGAAAACCCCAACAGGATCAACACGATGCCCATTCATCTTGTTGCGGTTTGTGCTCTCGCGAAAAGCGGCGCTAGAATCGTCAAAGGCAGGTCCATAGGCGGCACAAAACCAATGAAAGACATGAGCAGGCGCCGGCGTCTTCGGCCGGTGGCATCGGGGTTGCTCGGGGTGTTGATGCCCTTCGCATTGTCTTCCACAGCCCAGACCCCCGCCCCGCCGGCGCAGGTCCTGCAGGCGTTCACTTCCGCCCAGCCGTCGCCGACCCAGCCGGTCGCGTACCGCACCGCGCAGGCGAGCGTGCAACCGCTGCCGGAAGGCTTCGATCCGGCGGTGTTCGAATCGATGGCCGAGCAGCTGACCTATGGCGAGCGCGTGCCGGGCATGGCGCTGGCGATCGTCCAGGGCGGCCGGGTGCTCACCGCGCGCGGCTTCGGCGTCACCGACGTCAACCATCCGCAGCCGATCGATGCCCACACCGTGTTCCGCCTGGCATCGCTGTCCAAGGCCTTCGCCGGCACCATGGCCGGCCTGCTGGTCAACGACGGCACCCTGCGCTGGGACAGCAAGGTGGTCGACTTCGTGCCGGGCTTCCAGCTCAGCGACCCGGTCGCGACCCGCCAGCTCACCGTGGCCGACGTGCTCAGCCACCGGGTCGGCCTGACCCGCAACGCCTATGACCGTGACGTCGAATCCAACGACGACTACTACACGCTGAGCCACAAGCTGGCCTATGCCCCGCTGCGCTGCGCGCCGGGCGCGTGCTACGCCTACCAGAACGTCGCCTTCAGCCTGGTCGGCGACGTGGTCTTCGCCGCTTCCGGCAGCTTCTACGAGCAGTCGGTGGAGAAGCGCATCTTCAAGCCGCTGGGCATGAACGACGCCAGCATGGGCCTGGCCGGCATCCAGGCCAGCCCGAGCTGGGCACGTCCGCACGTGCGCAGCCGCAATGGTTGGGTGGCGCTGACGCCGAAGCCGACCTACTACCGCCTGGCGCCCGCCGCCGGCGTCAACGCCAGCGCCAGCGACATGGCGCAGTGGCTGCTGGCCCACACCGGCCATCGCACCGACGTGCTGCCGGCACCGCTGCTGGCCACGCTGCATGCGCCGCTGATTTCCACCCCGGGCGAAATGCGTTCGGGCTGGCGTCACCAACGCGTGGACTCGGCCAGCTACGCACTCGGCTGGCGCGTATTCGACTACTCCGGGCACCAGGTCGTGTTCCATGCCGGCGCGGTGCAGGGCTATCGCGGACTGGTCGCGCTGGTACCGGAACGCGACTTCGGCGTGGCGATCCTGTGGAACAGCGAAAGCGGCCTGCCCTCGGGCCTGCTGCCGACCATCCTCGATCGCGCCATGGGCCTGCCGGCGCAACGCTGGCTCGACATCGACGTGGACAGCGACTTCGGCAACGACAACATGCTCGCCGAGAAGCAGGATGCCCCGACCCCGCGTCGCGGCGCATCGACCGGCAAGGCGGTCGCCTCGCCGAGGTAAGCCGCCGGCTCCCGCGAGCCTGCCAGCAGAAGGCGGCCCCTGGCCGCCTTCTGCGTTTCTTCCGCTAGTCCAGCAGCCACTCGGCCGGCAATGCCTCGCGCAGCGCCTCGCCGATGATCGTCGCCAGGTGTTCGCCGGTCGGGCCGATGTCCTGCCGCGCGCGCAGCAGCGCCAGCCGCAGCGCGGGCAGCGCCGGCAGGCCGCAAGCGGTGGGATCAAGCGCGCGCACCGACGCCGGCGCGCCGAAGCCGATGCGCACCGACACGCCGAGCCCCGCCGAGGTCGCCGCCCACATGCCGCCCAGGCTCTGGCTCACGAACGCCAGCCGCCACGACAGGCCATGCCGGTCCAGCGCTTCGCAGGCCAGCGTGCGCAGCAGGCACGGCGCTTCGAGCATCACCAGCGGCACCGGCGCATCGGGGGTGACCTGGCGCAAGCCGTCCGCGTCCATGCCCGCGAACCAGCGCACTGGCAGCGATGCGATCGGCTCGGCCGCGGCCGCGGCCGGGCCGGTAGCGTCATCCCAGGCCAGCGCCAGGTCCAGCTGGCCTGCGGCGAGTTTCTGCTTCAGTTCCTGGTTGCGTGCCACGCGGCCTTCGATGCGGACCTTCGGATGCGCGCGCGCGAAACGACCCAACACCTGCGGCAGGATCGTCTCGCCGAAATCCTCCTGCAGCCCGAGGCGCACCCAACCTTCCAGCTCCAGCCCGCGCACCGCGCCGACCGCTTCATCGTTGAGTGCCAGCAGGCGACGCGCATAGGACATCAGCGCCTCGCCGCCATCGGTCAGCACCAGCCCGCGCCCGGACCGGCGCAGCAATGGCGTGCCGGCCTGCTCCTCCAGCTTCCTGAGCTGCGCGCTGATCGCCGAGGTCGACCGGCCCAGCCGTTCGGCCGCACGCGCGAACGAGCCGGCCTCGATACCAATGACGAAGCTGCGCAGCGCATCCAGGTCGAGATTCGTCAGCCGCATGGGACCGTCCTGAAAAGCGGAACCGTTGGTTCGCGATTATTCGATTTTCAGAATGATCGTGCGGCGCCATGCTGGGGCTGTCAAACCGCACCCCCGCAGGAGCACGCCATGCCCTTCACCCGGATCTCGTTGCTGGCCGGCAAGCCGGCCGCCTACCTCGCCGCCATCACCGACAGCCTGGACCAGGCACTCACCGAATGCTTCGAGGTGCCGGCGAACGATCGCTTCACCGCCATCCACCAGCACCAGCCCGGCGAACTGGTCTTCGACCGCCACTATCGCGGTGGACCGCGTTCGGACGACTACATCCTGTTCCATGTCACCACCGGCCGTACGCGCTCGCCGGCGACGACGCGGCGGTTCTTCCGGGGCCTGGTGGAACGCCTGGCCCTCGCGCCGGGCATCCGTCCCGAGGACGTGATGGTGGTGATCGCCAATGCGACCTTCGAGGACTGGTCGTTCGCCGGCGGCGTGTCCGCAGCGGCCGAGGACGAGGCCGCGCCCGGGCAGTCCTGCACCGCGCCGGTGCCCGACGCCGCCGACCGGGCATAAAAAAACTCCCTCCCCGCTGGGCGCCGGGGAAGGAGTTTGATTTACGGCTTATCGGGACGGATGAATCAGATCAGCGGCGCCGGGGTGGCCGGCAGCGCAACCGGAGCGGCCTTCTTCTTGCGAGCGGCCGGCTTCTTCTTGGCAACCTTCTTCGCAGCGGCCTTCTTGACGGCCTTCTTCGCGGTCTTCTTCACCGCCTTCTTGGCGACCTTCTTGCCGGCGGCCTTCTTGACGGCGCGCTTGGCGGTCTTCTTGGCAGCCTTCTTGGCAACCGCCTTCTTGGCGGTCTTCTTCACGGCCTTCTTGGCAGCCTTCTTGGCGACCTTCTTGGCAGCGGCCTTCTTGACGGCCTTCTTCACCGCCTTCTTGGCGACGCGCTTGGCGGCAGCCTTCTTGACGGCCTTCTTGACGGCCTTCTTGGCGGCGGCCTTCTTGGCTACCTTCTTCACTGCCTTCTTGGCAGCAGCCTTCTTCGCGACCTTCTTCACCGCCTTCTTGGCGGCCGGTTTCTTCGCAGCTTTCTTCGTGGCCATGTGATGGCTCCTCGTCAGTGAACTATGGAGTTGAGTGCCCAGTGAAACCAAGCCCGCGGCGGGGAACCGCCTGCGGATACCGCCAGCCCGTCGGTGTCGACGCGGCGGATACAGAAACACCCGCGTCGAACGCCGACACGGGTGCGCGATGGGGGGACGTTGCGGTTTTCGCGGAGGGAAGCGGGCCCATGTCCACCGTCTTAGGTTCCAGGGTGGATGCGCGGTTCCTGCTTGTCACCTTGATGTCGATTCGGCTCACTCTCTGCGGCAGCAACGTCTGCTTGGGGCGAAACCTAATCACGGTTTTTTTTACTGTCAACACTCCCGCGAAAAAATTTTCGCCCCGGCCCCGCCGCCGCCGCCGCCGCTCGCGGCCGCCGCGCCGCTTCGATCGTCGCGCCCATGCCGCCGCGCAATACCTCCGGCGCGCAGGCAAGGAAAGAAAAGCACTTCTTTTCAGCTGTATTTCTTTTGCACGCCAGATGCACTGGCAACCCGATCGACTTCCGCGCGCGTCGCGCGGCAGGCGGTAGCCGGCAGCTGAAGGCAACGCCCGGGGTGGCAAAAAAAAATCTCCTGGAAGGCACTCCCGTGGCACTGCATTCGTCGAAATGCGCAAACTTTCGAACCATCCGAGGTGGCGACGCGGCGTGCGTCGGCAACCTTTCCGACGGCTCATCACCACCCGTGCAGCACGATGCCGATGGCCACGCCGACGCGTTCGGATGCCTGCGGACGCACCCGGAACCACCACGACGCGATCGGCGACGAAGCCTTCGACCCGGTGCCGGAAAAAAGAAACGGCCGCTTTCGCGGCCGTTCCGGTGACAGCTGCCGATCCGTGAAGGATCAGTGAGCGTCGTCTTCCAGCAGTTCGGCGTAGTCGTCCGGCGACAGCAGCTCGTTGAGCTGTTCCGGCTCGCTCAGCTCGACCACGAAGATCCAGCCGTCGCCGTAGGCGTCTTCATTGATGGTTTCCGGCTTGTCGCTCAGCGACGAGTTGACCTCGACGACCTTGCCGCTGACCGGGCTGTAGACGTCGGAAGCGGCCTTGACCGATTCCACCACCGCCGCGCCGGCACCGGCCTCGACGCTATCGCCCACGTTGGGCAGCTCGACGTAGACCAGGTCGCCAAGCAGGCCCTGGGCATGGTCGGAAATACCGACGGTGACACGGCCGTTGCCTTCGGCGCGGGCCCACTCGTGGGACTTGAGGAACTTGAGGTCGCCGGGGATCTCGCTCATGGGAAAGCTCCGAAAAACAGACTGAGGGGACAGGGGATAGTTTAACCAACCGGGTGCCGGTCGAGCATCCGCGGCGTGGCGGATGCCCGGCCGGCCCGGGCATCAGGCCAGCACGCCGGGCTGGGCCTGGCCTTCGCGCACGAACGGGAACTTCACCACGCGCACCGGCACTTCCTTGCCGCGGATGTCCACGCGCACCTGGCCCGGCTCGCCGGCCGGCACGCGGGCGAAGGCGATCGCCTTGCCCAGGGTCGGCGAGAAGGTGCCGGACAGGATCTCGCCCTCGCCCTGCGCGGTGAGCACCTTCTGGCCATGGCGCAGCACGCCCTTCTCATCCATCACCAGGCCGATCATCTGGCGCGGCGCACCGCCGGCCTGCTGCGACTCGAGCAGGCCACGACCGATGAAGCCGCGTCCTTCGTCGAGCGCGACGGTCCAGGCCAGCGCGGCCTCGAACGGCGACACGCTGTCGTCCATGTCCTGGCCGTAGAGGTTCATGCCCGCTTCCAGGCGCAGGGTGTCGCGCGCGCCCAGGCCCGCCGGCTTCACGCCCGCGCCCAGCAGCGCATCCCAGAACGTCACCGCGCTGGCTTCCGGCAGGACGATCTCGAAGCCATCCTCGCCGGTGTAGCCGGTGCGCGCGACGAACAGCGGGATGCCGCCGGCGGACGTCGCGTGCACGGCGGCGAAGCGGCCGAGCTTGCGCGCGGCGGCCTGGTCGCCAGCGGCCAGCAGGCCGATCACCTTCTCGCGCGCGTTGGGACCCTGCACCGCGATCATCGCGAAGTCCGGGCGCTCCTGGACGCTGACGCCGAACGCGGCGGCCTGTTCGCCGATCCACGTCAGGTCCTTCTCGCGGGTGGCGGCATTGACGACCAGGCGGAAGAACGCCTCGTCCTGGAAGTAGACGATCAGGTCGTCGATCACCCCGCCCTGCGGATTCAGCATGCAGCTGTACAGCGCCTTGCCCGGCACCTTGAGCTTGTCGACCGAGTTGGCCAGCAGGTGGCGCAGGAACTCGCGCACGCGCTCGCCGCGCAGGTCGACCACTGTCATGTGGCTGACGTCGAACATGCCGGCGTCGCGGCGCACCAGGTGGTGCTCGTCGATCTGCGAGCCGTAGTGGATCGGCATGTCCCAGCCGCCAAAGTCGACCATCTTGGCGCCCAGGGCGCGGTGGCTGTCGTTGAGGATGGTCTGCTTCAGGGTCATGGCGGTACTTCCAATGGAAAGATCGCCATTATCGCCCGCCCGCGCCGGCCAATCACGGCGCAGGGCAGCACTGCCGGCCTCAGGCCGGCTGCACCTTCAGGGTCATGCCGTCCACGGCGACCACCCGGACCGCGCTGCCGGCGGGCAGGTCGGGCCCTTCCACCACCCAGAACGCGTCGTCGACCTTGGCCCGCCCGCGCCCGCCGCTGATCTCGCGGTCGAGCAGGACCACCCGGCCGACCAGCTGCTCGGCGCGGCGATTGAGCAGCGGCTGGTCGCTCTGGCGGTCACGACGGCGGAACCAGGTGCGGTAGACCTGCACCGAGATGAAGCTCAGGACGACGAAGGCCAGTGCCTGCACGAGCAACGGAATGCCGGGGATCAGCCACACCGCCAGGAACACGCCGGCGGCACCGAATCCCATCCACAGCATGAATGCGCCCGGCGCCAGGGTCTCGGCGGCGAACAGGACCAATGCGATCGCGGCCCAGGCGACGACCTCGGTGCGCATGGCTCAGCTCCCGAAGCGCGGCGGCGGGTTGCCACGCGGCGGCGTGGCGGCGCGATCGCCCAGGGCCTCCCTGGCCAGGTCTGCGATGCCGGCGATCGAGCCGATGATGCCCGAGGACTCCATCGGCATGAGCACGAACTTCTGGTTCGGCGCGGTGGCCAGCTCCTTGAACGCCTCGACATACTTCTGGGCGATGAAGTAGTTGATCGCCTGGACGTTGCCGCTGGCGATGGCATCGGACACCATCTGGGTCGCCTTGGCTTCGGCCTCGGCCAGGCGCTCGCGCGCCTCGGCGTCGCGGAACGCGGCCTCCTTGCGGCCCTCGGCCTCCAGCACCGCGGCCTGCTTCTCGCCTTCGGCGCGCAGGATCTCGGATTGGCGCGAACCCTCGGCCTCGAGGATCTGCGCGCGCTTCTCGCGCTCGGCCTTCATCTGCCGGGCCATCGCGTCGACCAGGTCGCGCGGCGGCTGGATGTCGCGGATCTCGATGCGGGTGACCTTGATGCCCCAGGGGTTGGTCGCATGATCGACCACGTTGAGCAGCTGGGCGTTGATGGTCTCGCGCTGGCTCAGCGACTCGTCCAGGTCCATCGAGCCGATCACCGTGCGGATGTTGGTCTGCACCAGGGCGATCGTGGCCACCTCCAGGTTGGCGACCTCATAGGCGGCCTTGGCCGCGTCCAGCACCTGGAAGAACACCACGCCGTCGACGCTGACCACCGCGTTGTCCTTGGTGATGACGTCCTGGCGCGGCACGTCCAGCACCTGCTCCATCATGTTCACCTTGCGGCCGACCCCGTACATGATCGGGATCAGGAAATGCAGGCCCGGGTTGAGCGTATGCGTGTACCTGCCGAAGCGCTCGACCGTCCACTCGTAGCCCTGCGGCACCATGCGCACCGCCTTGAACAGGACGATGGTGCAGACCACCAGCACCACCACCGTCAGGAATCCTGTCGTGAACATCCGGTCCTCCTTGTCTCTCCAGTGAAGGTCCAGTATGCCGCAGCGCCCGTCCGGCTGCGCCCTAGAAGGGAATGCGCCCGACCAGGATGTCGCGGAACATCACCCAGTCGCCGGCGAAGGAATAGAACGGGTGGCGGAACGTAGCCGGACGATTCTTCTCGAAGAAGAAGTGGCCCACCCAGGCGAAGCCGTAGCCGCACAGCAGCGCGCCGAGCAGCCAGGCCGGCTGCCCACGCAGGATCGCCAGCGCAGCCAGCACCAGCACCCCGCAGCTGCCGATGAAATGCAGGCGGCGCGAGGTGCGGTTGGCATGTTCGCCGAGATAGAACGGGTAGAACTCGCTGAAACTGGAAAAACGGCGCATGGGCTTCCCTCCGGCCACTCGACCTGCCTCCAGCATACGCGGCCGCGCCGGTCGGCGGATCAAGCCGCGCGCGGCGAGAACATGATCACCGCCATGCCGCCCAGGCACAGCGTGGCGCCCAGCAGGTCCCAACGGGTGGGGGTGACGCCATCGACGCGCCACAGCCACAGCAGCGCCACCGCGACATAGACGCCGCCATAGGCGGCATAGACCCGGCCGGAGGCGGTCGGATGCAGGCTCAGCAGCCAGACGAACGCCGCCAGGCAGGCGGCGGCGGGCAACAGCAGCCAGGCGCTGCCATCGCGACGCAGCCACAACCACGGCAGGTAGCAGCCGGCGATCTCGGCCAGCGCGGTCAGCACGAACAACCCCAGCGTTTTCATGCCGGCGCGCGCTCATCCAGTTTGACCTGGTCCCACAGCGCATCCTGCTCGGTCAGCGAAAGCGTCGGCAGCGGCGTCCCAGCCTCGTGGGCCAGCGCCTCCATCGCACGGAAGCGGCGTTCGAACTTGTGGTTGGCGCCGCGCAGCGCGGCGCCGACGTCCACGCGCGCGTGCCGGGCGAGGTTGGCGCAGACGAACAGCACGTCACCGATCTCGTCCTGCAGCTGCGCATGGCGGGCTTCGACGTCGCCGTGGGCGAACTCCTCGCGCACCTCGTCGATCTCCTCGTGCAGCTTGGCCAGCACCGGCGCCGGGTTGGGCCAGTCGAAACCGACCCGGGCAGCGCGCGCCTGCAGCTTGGTCGCGCGCTGCCATTCCGGCAGCCCGCGGGCGATGCCGGCCAGCGCCGATTCATCCTGCTCACCCGCCGCTGCGCGCTCGGCGCGCTTGATCTGCTCCCAGTTCGCGCTGACTTCACCGGCATCATCCACGGCCACCCCGGCGAACACGTGCGGATGCCGGCGCACCAGCTTGTCGCTGATCGCGGCGACCACGTCGGCGAAATCGAACGCGCCCTGCTCGGCGGCCATCTGTGCGTGGAAGACCACCTGCAGCAGCAGGTCGCCCAGTTCGTCCTTCAACGCGGGCAGGTCGCGGCGATCGATCGCGTCGGCAACCTCATAGGCCTCCTCGATGGTATACGGCGCGATGCTGGCGAAGTCCTGCTCGAGGTCCCATGGGCACCCCCCGTCGGGATCGCGCAGGCGCGCCATGATCGCGAGCAGGCCGCGGATGTCGCGCCGGTCGAAGGAATCAGCCTGGTTCATGGGAAACGACCTGGTGAGGGAGCCCCCATGATAGTGACCCCTGCGCTACCCGGCGAACGCGCCGACGCAGCGGATGGCCAGGCCTACAGCCAGCTGCGCCAGGGCAGTGCCGGATCGCCCAGGGCGATGAAATCGCCGTTGAGCAGGGTTTCGCGCTGGTTGTAGCGGAATGCCTGGCCGTCGCCGGCGGCGAGCAGCTGGCCGCCCGCGGCCTCGAGGATGCATTGGCCGGCAGCGGTATCCCATTCGGAGGTCGGGCCGAAGCGCGGATACAGGTCCAGTTCGCCATCGGCGATGCGGCAGAACTTCAGCGAGGAACCCTGCGCCAGCACTTCGACATCGCCCATCCGCGCCAGCAGCGCCTCGGTACGCTCGCCGCGGTGGGAGCGACTGGCCGCCACCCGCAACGGCCGGCTGGCCGGAGCGCGCACGCGCAGGCCGATGTCGCGCCCGCCCTCCCGGCGCATCGCCAGCCCGTCGCGCCAGGCATGCCAGACCCGCCCGTCGACCGGTGCCTGGATCACGCCGAACACCGCCACGCCGGCATCGACCAGGGCGATATTGACGCTGAACTCGCCATTGCGCTTGATGAACTCGCGGGTGCCGTCGAGTGGATCGACCAGCCAGTAGCGCGTCCACGCACGACGGGTTTCCCACGGCACCTGCGCCGACTCTTCCGACAGCACCGGGATATCCGGCGTCAGCCGCGCCAGGCCGTCGACGATCACCCGGTTCGCCGCCAGGTCGGCCTGGGTCAGCGGACTGGCATCGTCCTTGGTCTGCACCGAGAAGCCGTCGCGGTAGACCGTCATGATCGCCTCGCCGGCGGCGGTGGCGATGGCGATGACGCCTTCGCTCAGCGCCTGCTCCATGGCCGCGCTCATGCCTGCCCCGCCAGCCACTGGCGGGCGATGAACAGGGCCGCCAGCGAGCGACCTTCGGAGAAGTCCTCGCGCATCATCAGCTGGTCCAGGTCGGCGAGCTTGAAGGGCACCACCTCCAGCTCCTCCGGCTCGTCGCCGGGCAGGCGCTCGGGATACAGGTCGCGCGCTACCACCAGCCAGGACTGGTGCGCCATGTAGGTCGGCGCCAGGGTCATCGCGCGCAGCACGTCCAGGCGCCGCGCGCCGTAGCCTGCTTCTTCCTTGAGCTCGCGGTCGGCCGCCTCGACCGGGGTCTCGCCCTCGTCGATGCGACCCTTCACCAGGCCCAGCTCGTAGCGGTGCACGCCGGCGGCGTACTCGCGCACCAGCAGCACCGTCTCGTCGTCGAGCATCGGCACCACCACGACCGCGCCGTGGCCGCCGCTGAGCAGCCGGTGGTAGCGCCGGCGCTCGCCGTTGGAGAACTCCAGGTCCAGCTGCTGGCGGCCCTCGCCCAGCTCATGGACCTCGTGGATCACCGGCAGGCGGCGGCTCACGCGAAGACCGCCAGGCCGTGGCGGGCCGATAGAATGGGCATATGCGCAAAGAGATTCATCGAGACGAAATGCTAGCAGACCCCGTCGTCGCCGAAACCTGGCGCCAGCGCGACCTTGCCGTGCTCTGGCATCCCTGCACGCAGATGCGCGAGCACCCGGACACCCTGCCCCTGGTGCCGATCGCCCGCGGCGAAGGCGCCTGGCTGGTGGGCCACGACGGCCGCCACTACCTGGACGCGGTAAGCAGCTGGTGGACCAACCTGTTCGGCCATGCCGAGCCGCGCATCGCCGCGGCCATCGCCCGCCAGGCGCAGTCGCTGGAGCAGGTGATGCTGGCCGGCTTCAGCCACGAACCGGCGATCCGCCTGGCCGAACGGCTGCTGGAGATCGCCCCGCGCCAGTCCGATCGCCCTGCGCTGTCCAAGGTGTTCTACGCCGACAACGGCTCGGCCGGCGTGGAAGTGGCGCTGAAGATGGCCTTCCATTACTTCCGCAACCGCGGAGAACTGCAGCGGACCCGCTTCGTCGCCCTGGAAAACGGCTACCACGGGGAGACCATCGGCGCGCTGTCGGTCGGCGACATCCCGCTGTACCGGCGCGTGTATGCGCCATTGCTGTGCGAGGCGCTGTTCGCGCCCTCGCCGGACGCCTACCTGGCCGGACCGGGCCAGAACGCCGCCGAACGCGCCCTGCAGGCCGCTGACGCCCTGGCCGACCTGTTCGACCGCCACCCCGGCGAGATCTGCGCGGTGATCCTGGAGCCGCGCCTGCAGTGCGCCGGCGGGATGCGCATGTACGACCCGATCTACGTCAAGCGCGCGCGCGAGCTGTGCGATGCCCATGGCGCCTTCCTGATCGCCGATGAGATCGCCACCGGGTTCGGTCGCACCGGCACGATGTTCGCCTGCGAACAGGCCGGCGTGATGCCCGACCTGCTGTGCCTGTCGAAAGGCCTGACCGGCGGCTTCCTGCCGCTGTCGGCGGTGCTGACCACGCAGGCGCTGTACGACGCCTTCCTCGACGATTCGCGCGAGCGCGCCTTCCTGCACTCGCACAGCTATACCGGCAACCCGCTGGCCTGCGCCGCCGCGCTGGCCAGCCTGGACATCTTCGAGAGCGACGCGATCCTGGCCCGCAACCAGGCCACCGCGGTCACCATGCAGCGACTGGCGCGCAGCATCGGCGACCATCGCCACGTCGCCGACGTGCGCCAGGCCGGCATGGTGGTGGCGTTCGAACTGGCCCGCGACGGCGACCGCCACGCGCCATTCCCGGCAGCCGCGCGGGTCGGCCTGCATGCCTACCGGGCCGCGTTGGCGCGGGGGGTCGTGCTGCGCCCGCTCGGCGACATCCTGTACTGGATGCCACCGTACTGCGTGGATGACCAGCAACTGGCGCTGCTGGCCGAAACCACGCTCGCCGCCATCGAGGAGGCCACCGCATGCGCCTGACCCGCTGCCATGTCGACCTCCGGCTGGAGGCCGGCAGTGAAATCGTCCTGCCCGAGGAAGCCGCCAACCACCTGCTGCGCGTGCTGCGCCTTGCCGAAGGCGACGCCTGCGTGCTGTTCAACGGCGATGGCCAGGACTACCCGGCCACGATCACCCTGGCCGCCAAACGCGAGGCGCGGGTACGCTTGGGCGCCCCCGAAACGGTGGACCGCGAATCCCCGCGCTCGATCGTGCTGCTGCAGGGCATCGCGCGTGGCGAGAAGATGGACCTGATCCTGCAGAAGGCCACCGAACTCGGAGTCGCCTCGGTACTGCCGGTCAATGCCGAACGCACCGAGGTGAAGCTCGAGGGCGCTCGCCTGGAGAAGCGCATCGCCCACTGGCGCAGCGTGATTGTTTCCGCCTGCGAACAATCCGGGCGCGCCCGCGTACCGACGCTGGCCACGCCGCGGACGCTGGTCGAGGCAGCCGCTTCGGTGCCGGCCAACGCGCTGAAACTCACGCTGGATCCGCTGGGCGAATACCGCCTGTCGACCCTGCAGGCCGACGCGGATACCCCGGTGGTGGTGGCGATCGGCCCGGAGGGCGGCTGGTCGCCGCGCGACCGCCAGGCACTGGAAAAGTCAGGCTTCCAGGGCCTGCGACTGGGCCCGCGCATCCTGCGCACCGAGACCGCCGGCCTGGCCGCGATCGCCGCGCTGCAGGCCCGGCTGGGCGACCTCTGACCGTCCTGCACCCTCCAAGGCACAGTCCCTTCTGCTGAGGGGCGCGCCCGAAGGCGCGGGGACGGGCAAGGGCAGAAGCTGGCGCCGGAGCCGTAGGCCTCCGGCGGGTAGCCAGCGCAGCGGGTTACCCCGCGCTGGCTTCGAGCACCAGCGACTCGATGGCATCCAGGTCCGGCAGCAGCGCGCTCTGCTCGCCCAGCAGCACGCGCATGTGCACGCCCTGCGGCAGCGCGTCTTCGGATGCGTCGGCCAGCAGGCCGTCGCGCGGCACCGAGATCAGCTGCGGGAAGGAGGCGGTCAGCAGCGCGAAGTAAGGCAGCGAGGCATGGCCACCCAGCGCCTTCAGCACCACGATCTTGTTGTTGACCGCCGCCGGCTCCTCGCCCAGGTGGCTCAAGCGCGCGAACGACAACAACGGCACCTTCCAGCCATGCCAGGCAATCTGCCCGACCAGCCAGCGCGGCGCGTCGGCCAGCGGCTCCACCGGCACGCGCGACATCACTTCGGCAACGGTGGCATTGGGCAACAGCACGCGTTCCTCACCGGCCTGGATCAGGACGCCGCGGATTTCGTCATTGGTGGCGTAACTCATGGCAACTCCGGGAATTCAGGGGGACGCGGCGATCAGGCCGGCCAGCGTTCGACCAGCCGCCGTGCCAGCTGCGCCGGATCACCGGACGGATGGCCCTGTTGCACCAGGCGATTGGCGGCGGCCGGGTCATAGCAACCCTCGGCCGACTGCCCGGCCACCCAGGCGCCCTGCCCGGCAAGCTCGAGCACGCTCGGCACCAGCGCCTCGCTGGCGCCGCTGAGCAGCAGCACCGCGCTGTCGGCCGGCGAGAGCGTGGCAACCAGCTCCGACAGGTCGCTGCTGCTTTCATCGAAGCCCAGGCCCGTCTCGGCCTGCACCAGGCCCACCCCATCGGAAAGGATGTAGGCATGGCCGGCCACCAGCGACTGCCCCGGCTCGGCGAGCACCACGGGCAGGCTGGAAACGCGGCCCATCTGGCGCACCAGATTGCCGTACTGGCCACCATCGAGCGCCATGCGGATCAGCACCGGGCGGGTGAACTCGGCCGGCAGCGCGCCCAGCAGGCGACGGATCGCGTCCGGCCCGCCGATGCCCGCCATGACCAGGACCGCACCATGTTCGACAACCGCCTGCTCGACCGGCTCCAGGTCGACCAGCGACAGGCCGCCATCGGAAAGATGATCGAACGACGCACCGCCGCGCGGACGCTCGACGATCGCCACGTCTTCCACCAGTCCCCACGTGCTCGAATCGCCGAGCGCGCGCGGCGGTTCGATCGTGGCCACCGGCGTGACGGCGACGGGCGCGTCCGGCTCGGTGCGGGCGAAGCTGCCGAACGGGTCGTCGATCGGTTCGAGCATCGGCGTGGTGCGCGGCACGAACGCCGGCTCCGGTTCCACCTCGGCTGCCAGTTCCAGCTCCGGAATGACGAACAGGCCATCGCCAGGCACGTCATCCAGGGCTTCGGCGGCAGCCTGCAGGTGCGGCTCGACGCGCTGCGCCGAATGCAGTTCGGCAGGCGTGACCGGCAGGCCCGGCACCGGCGTCCAGCTCGGTTCCTGTTCGGCACCCGGCGGCAGCACGTCGTCATGGCCGTGCAGCTTGGCCGCCAGGTGGCGGGCCCAACGCTGCGCATCCCAGCCTTCGCGGCGCGCAGCCAGCTCGGCCTCGTCGAAGATCACCGTCAGGCCGGGCCGCTGCAGGGCGGACTCCAGCGCCTCGAGGGCATCCTCGATCGCCGGCTCCAACGCCACCAGCACCGCTTCGGCGCCGGCGTCATCCAGCGTGCGCGCGTCGATGGCGGCCGGCTCGTCCTCCAGTACCACGCGCGCGCCGATCAGCGACAGCGCCTCGCGCATCCTTTCGCGTGCCGGGCCGCTGCGGCCCAGCAACGCCACCGGGGTGCCGGGATCGTTACTCGCGGACACGGGCGATACCCAGCAGGTCGTACACGTTTCGCATCAGGTCCAACTCTTGGTAAGGCTTGCCGAGATACCGCTGCACGCCGATCTCGAAGGCGCGCTGGCGGTGCTTGTCGCCGCTGCGCGAGGTGATCATCACGATCGGCACGTCCTTGAAGCGCGCATCGGCACGCATCGCGGTGGCCAGCTCGTAGCCGTCCATGCGCGGCATTTCGATGTCCAGCAGCATCAGGTCGGGCACGCGCTCTTCCAGCTGCTCCAGCGCTTCCACGCCGTCGCGGGCGGTGGCGACCTCGAAGTTGTGGCGCTCCAGCACGCGGCCGGTGACCTTGCGCATCGTCAGCGAGTCGTCGACCACCATCACCAGCGGCACGCGGCGCAGCGATTCCGGCACGACATCGGTGACCGGGCGCGACGGCTGGGCCAGGTGGCGGCGCACCAGCGGGGCGACGTCGAGGATGACCACGACGCGACCATCACCGGTGATCGTGGCGCCGTAGATGCCCGGCACCGAAGCGATCTGCAGGCCGACCGGCTTGACCACGATTTCGCGGTTGCCGAGCACCTGGTCGATCGCCACGGCGGCGCGCAGGTCGCCGGCGCGGACCAGCAGCAGCGGGATCTGCGCCGCCCCGTCGGCGTTGGCGGCCGCCTGGCCGACCAGCGAACCGAGGTCGTGCAGCGCGTACTCCTCGCCGGCGTAGTGGTAGCCACCCTGGCCGGATTCGTAACGCGCGCGGGCGATGCGGCCGATACCGCTGACCGAGGCCACCGGCACGGCGAAGGTGGTCTCGCCGATGCGCACGAACACCGCCTGGGTGACCGCCAGCGTCTGCGGCAGGCGCAGGGTGAAGGTGACGCCCTGGCCACGCACGGAATGGATGTCGACCGAGCCGCCGAGCTGGCGGACCTCGTTGCGCACCACGTCCATGCCGACGCCACGGCCGGCCAGCTGGCTGACCTGGTCGGAGGTGCTGAAGCCGGAGGCGAAGATCAGCTGGTCGAGCTCGTTGTCCGACAGCTGCGCGCCGGCCTCGACCAGGCCGCGCTGCTCGCCACGACGGCGGATCGCCTCGCGGTCCAGGCCGGCACCGTCGTCGGAGACTTCCAGCACGATTTCCGAGCCTTCGCGGCGCAGCTTGATCGAGATGGTGCCTTCTTCCGCCTTGCCCGCCTCGCGGCGTGCCTTCGGCTTCTCCAGGCCATGGGCCACGGAGTTGCGCAGCATGTGTTCCAGCGGCGCGACCATGCGATCGAGCACGTTGCGGTCGAGTTCGCCGTGGGTGCCTTCCAGCACCAGGTGGACCTGCTTGCCCGTGTCGCTGGCCGCCTGCCGCACGACGCGGCGCAGGCGCGGCACGAGGCCGTCGAACGGCACCATGCGCGCGCGCATCAGGCCGTCCTGCAGCTCGGAGCTGACGCGCGACTGCTGTTGCAGCAGCGAGTCGTACTGGCGCGACAGGTCGTCGAGCACGCCCTGCAGGCCGCCAAGGTCGGCCGCCGATTCATTCAGCGCACGGCTGAGCTGCTGCAGCGTCGAGAAGCGGTCCAGCTCCAGCGGATCGAACGTGGTATCGCCCTGGTCCTGCTCACGCTGGTAGCGCGCGACGATCTGCGCCTCGGTCTCCAGGTCCAGGCGGCGCAGCTGGTCGCGCAGTCGCGCGTTGGTGCGGTCCAGCTCGGCCATGGCGCCACGGAAGGCACCCAGCTGCTGTTCCAGGCGCGAACGGTAGATCGCCACTTCGCCGGCGTGGTTGACCAGGCTGTCGAGCAGGTCGGCGCGCACGCGCACCTGTTCCTGCGGGGCGCGCGCCGGACCGAGTTCCTCGTCCACCACGCCTTCGACCGGTACCGGCGCCGACAGCGGCGTCTGCACGACCGGTTCGACCGCCGCGCTGATCATCTGCTGCACGTCGACATCGGCCGCCGGCACTTCCGCGCGACCCTGGGTACGCGCTTCGAAGGCGTCGATCAGGTCGCCCGGCATCAGCACCGCGCGGTGCTCGCCGGTACGGGTCAGCAGCTGGTGCAGGCGGTCGAAACCGCGTTCCAGCAGGCGTACGTCGTCGCGGTTGATCTCGGTGCGATTGGCCGCGACCGCTTCCAGCAGCGATTCGATGCCGTGGCCCAGGTCGCCGATGGCGTTGATGCCCGCCATGCGCGCGCCACCCTTGAGGGTATGCAGGTCACGCTGCAGGCCGGCGAGCGCCTCGCGGTCGTCCGGCGTTTCGCGCATCTCGGCGATGAGGCCGTCGCAATGGTCGAGCAGGTCCTTGCCTTCCTCGACGAAGATGTCGACCAGCTCGCGATCCAGCTCTGCGAAATCCAGCGGACCGGCATCGACGTCGACCGTCGGGAATGCCGCAGCTTCGGCCACGACCGGGGCGAGCGGCGCGGGCTCGACCACGACTTCGACGGTTTGCCCGGCTTCGCGGGTGGCTTCGGTGGCTTCGGTGGCTTCGGTCGCCTCGACGGCCTGGACCGCAGGCGACGCGTCGTCGCTCGCTGCATCCAGCGCCAGCGGCGCCTCGGCTTCGGCGCCGACGACTTCGTCGAAGGCCTGCGCGGACTCGGCCACTTCCACGACCGGTTCGGCGGCAATGTCCTCGCTCACCTCGGCCGCCTGGCCATCGATCGACGGCACCGGCGCTTCGAACGCGACCTCTTCGATGTCCAGCCCGTCCAGCGCCGCCGGCGCATCGCCGGACACGGCCACCGGCGCGGGGCCGGCCACTTCCAGCGCTTCGAGCGCGGCGATGGCTTCGGCGAAACCATGGTCGATCGCGGTTGCGGCAGGCGCTTCCTGCGTCGCTTCCTGCGTCGCCTCCGGCGCGCCCGGCAGCTGCATTTCGATCTCTTCCACCGCCATGCCCGCGAACGGATCGGCGGGCACTTCGGCCTCGACCCGCGCCTGCTCGCCGGCCGGTGCATCGAAGTAGGCACCCAGGTCCTGCGGCGCGGTCAGTTCTTCATCCACCAACGGCGCCAGCGGCTCGAAGTCTTCCTCGCCGAGCATGGGCTGCGGCGGCCACTGCGCTTCGGGCAGGGTGTCCACCAGCGCGCGCAGGCGCTGTGCCAGTGCGGCGAAGGACGGGATGCGCGGCGACTCGGCCTGCAGTGCGCCCACGGTGCGGGCGATCGCCGCGGCGGTGTCGGCGATGGCGTCCACGCCCTCGGCATCCGGCGTGCGGTCGGCGGCCAGCGAGCGCTTGACGAAGCTCTCCGCCGGCGTGGTGACCGCGGTGATCTCCGGCACGTCGGTCATCGCGAACGCGCCACTCATGGTGTGCACCGCGCGCAGCAGCTCCTCGCTGACCGGCTGCGGCTGCGGACGTGCGTCGGCCAGCCACGCGTGCACGGTTTCCAGGTGCGTGGCGACCTCGGCCTCGAGGATCTCGCGCAGCACGCTGTCCACCGATGCCGGGGTGCCTTCGGGCTCGGCCACGGCTTCGACCGCGGCAACGGCGACCGGCTGGGCGGCCACCGGCACGTACCAGGCTTCCTCGCCGGCGCCGATGCGATCGGCCACGGCCTGCATCGCCATCAGGTCGGCTTCGATCCGGCCGCTGCCGCGCAGGGCGGCGTTGAGCTGCGGCAGGACATGGAAGGCCTGCTCGACCATCGCCACCACCGCCGGACTGGCGGGGCGCGAACCGTCGAGCACGCGGTTGAGCATGCCCTCGATCTTCCAGCTGAACTCGCCCAGGGTCCGCGCGCCGACCAGGCGGCCGCTGCCCTTCAGGGTGTGGAACACGCGGCGGATCGGCCGCAGGTTGTCCACGCTGTCCGGCGCGGCGCGCCAGACCGGCAGCAGTTGCTGCAGGTTGACCAGTTCCTCGTCGAATTCCTCGAGGAAGACGTCGCGGATATCGCTGTCGATCTCGTTGCCATCATCCTCGAAGCCACCGGCCAGCGGCGCGACCGCGGCCGCTTCGATCGCGGCAGCCGCTTCGGGCGCGGCTTCCGCTTCGGTGCTGAAGCCGGCAGCGGCGACGTCGAGTTCGGCGATGAACGCGGCCGAGGCATCGTCGAGTTCAATCCTGCCGATCGTGCCTTCCTGCACGCGCGGCGGTTCTTCGGCCGCCACCGGCAGCGCCACTTCCTCTTCCAGGAAGGACGGCAGCGTGGCTTCGAAGGATTCGACGAACGGGCTGTCGGCGGCCAGCTCCGGGTCGGCCGGATCGAACGCGCGCGGCGCCTGGAAGGCGGCTTCGGCTTCGGCGTCGCCTTCCAGCTCGGACAGTTCCGGCAGCGGCGGCAATGGCGGCAGCTCGGTCGCGGCCACGTCCAGCACGGAAACCCCGTGCTCCAGCTGCGAGGCATCGAATTCGTAACGGACCTCGGCCACGGCCGGGGCGTGTTCGTGCTCGGCCGACACCGGGTCGAAGGAGACCGCGGCGACGGACGCCTGCCAGTCGCCGACGTCGGCCATCTGGGCGCCTTCGCCGGACAGGTCGACCGGGATGATGACCGCGGCAGTGGCCGCATCGACATCCTGTTCGGCCGATACCGGGTCGAACGATGCCACCACCGGCGCCGCGGCGGGCGCCTCGTGCTGCAGCGTCCATTCGAAGCCACCGGCGGTCACGTGCAGGCCTTCGGGCAGCGTGCTGATGTCGGCCACCATGACTTCGCGGCCAGCGCCTGCCTCGGCCAGCCCGGCACCGGCTTCCGCCATTTCCAGCTCGACGGCTTCGAGTTCGATGACTTCGGGCTCGATGACTTCAGGCTCGATCGCCGCGGGCTCGACCCGCTCGGGCGCGGGAACGGCGACCGCCTCCACGATTGCCGGCTCCACCACCACGGGTGCGGCAACGGTGACAGCGGCCGGCGCCAGCGGCAGGGCGACTTCCTCGTCCACCGGCAGCGGCCAGTAGCGCAGGGTCTCCAGGCTGCTGCGGGTGATGTCGAGGATCTCGTCGCGACCCGGGCGGCGTTCGCGCAGGGCCTCGAGGTAGTACTCCAGGCTGGCCATGGCGTCGGCCAGGGTGTCCAGCTGGCGGCCGCTGGGGACGCGCTGCTTGGCGACCAGCTCGCGCTCGATGTAGCGGCGCACGCCGTCGAGGTAATCGGCCGGCTCGGGCAGCTCGAGGATGCGCAGTGCGCCCCCGACTTCGCCAAGCAGCTGCGGCACGTCGGCCAGGCGGCTGTGGTCCCAGTTGGTCTCGATGAAGGCGACGAAGTGTTCGCGGGCGGCGCCGAAATTGGCGATCGCCTCGTGCGCCAGTACCTCCAGCGTGCGTCGCACTTCGGCGGCGTTGGCATTGGCATTGACGTCGTCGTCGTTGCTGGCGTCAGCGCCCAGGCGCGCGACCTGGTCATCCAGCGAGGCGTCGACGTAGAGCAGCGCGCCGGCGATGTCGAGCAGCAGGCCTTCGTCGACCTGCTGCTGGCCGTCGACGATGCGACGCAGCGCGTCGCGCTGCTGCACCACCACGTTGCGCGCCACGCCCAGGCCCATCATGCCCAGCGTATCGGCAACCGCGCCGAGTTCGTTGACCTGGGCCTGCAGCTCGGCGACGTCGCCGCCGGTGCGCAGGTGCAGGTCGAGCGCATCCTTGACCCGCAGCAGCTCTTCCTTGACCGCATTGCCGACGGTGTCGAGCAGTTCGCGGTTGCGCCCGCTCAGGCTGCCGCGGGCGTGGTCGAGCTCGGCCTCGGTGGCGTTGCCGGCCTGCGGATCGAAGGCAAACAGCACGCTTTCGTTGAGCACCGCTTCACCGCGCATCGCGCGGATCTCGTTGAGCAGCGGCAGCAGCACGATCGGGATGTCACGGTGGCCGTTCTGCAGGCGCTCGAGGTAATCGGGCAGCAGCACCGTGCCGCGCATCAGCATCGCGCACGCTTCGTTGACATCGGCGACCTGGCCGTCCTGCACCGCCTTGGCGAGCAGTTCCAGCTCCTCGGCCACCATCGCCGGGGCATACAGCTCGACCATGCGCAAGGTGCCCTGCACCTGGTGCAGGTAACCGGCGCAGAAGCGCATGCGACTGGTATCGGCCGGCTCTTCGACGAAGAACTCGATCTCGTGGCGGGCCTGGCGCAGCGTTTCGTCGAGCTCGGGCTTGACCCAGCCCAGCGCCGCGTGGCTCATCGCATCGCGAAGTGCACTCATCGCCGGACTCCCGCTGCTGCCCGTTGCTGCATTGGCGTATTGCTACGCGTCATTCTCGTGATCCCTTTCCCATTCCGCCCGTCACTCACGCCGGCAGCTTGAAGTCGGCGACCGAACGACGCAGGTCTGCCGCCAGCTGCGCCAGGTGGCCGATCGACTCGGCCGTCTGCCCCGCACCCTGCGAGGTCTGGCCGGTGATCTTGCGGATGACGTCCATCGTCTGGGTGATGTCGGTTGCCGCCGCGGACTGCTGGTGCGCCGCGATGGAGATGTTTTTAATCAGGTTGTTCAGTGCGTTCGACACGCGCTCGATTTCGGTCAGCGCGGTGCCGGCGTCCTCGGCCAGGCGCGCGCCCGACACCACTTCGGAGGTCGTCTGCTCCATCGAGCTGACCGCTTCGTTGGTATCGGCCTGAATGGTCTGGACCAGGCTTTCGATGCGTCGGGTCGCGCCCGAGGTGCGTTCGGCGAGGCGCTGCACTTCGTCGGCCACGACCGCGAAGCCGCGACCGGCCTCGCCCGCCGAGGCCGCCTGCACCGCCGCGTTGAGCGCGAGGATGTTGGTCTGCTCGGAAATGTCGTTGATCAGTTCCACGATCGAGCCGATCTCCTGGGACGATTCGCCCAGTCGCTTGATGCGCTTGGAGGTTTCCTGGATCTGGTCGCGGATCTGGTCCATGCCCTGGATCGTCTCGCGCACCACGCCGGCACCTTCGGCGGCGATGACCACCGAGCGCTGCGCCACTTCGGCCGACTCGGTCGAGTTGCGCGACACCTGCTCGATGCTCGCGGCAATCTCGTTGATGCGTTCGGAAGCGGTGGTGATCTGGCTGGCCTGGTGGCCGGCCGCTTCGGCCAGCTGCATCGCGGTGGCCTGGGTTTCCTGCGACGACACCGCGACCTTGGCCGAAGTGTCGTTGATCGTGGTCACCAGGTGGCGCAGCTCGTCGACGGCGTAGTTGATGGCGTCCGCGATGGCGCCGGTCATGTCCTCGGTGACCGAGGCCTTCACCGTCAGGTCGCCTTCACCCAGCGAGGAGATTTCGTCCAGCAGCCGCATGATCGCCTGCTGGTTGCGGCTGTTGAATTCCACCTGGGTCTGGTAACGCAGTTCCTGCTCGCGCGAACGCGCGCGCACCATCGACACCAGCAGGATCACCAGCGAGATGACCAGCAGCGCGCCGGACAGCACGCCCAGCCACAGGTTCGGGAACAGGCGGGTATCGCGGGCCGAACCGAAGGCGGAGAAGGCATCGAACAGCTTCTTGCTGTCGTCGAGCATCTTGCCGGCGCCGCCGGTGATCGCTGCCGCCGAGGACTGCGCGGCGAACAGGTTGCGCGAGCTGGCCAGGATCGCATCGACGTCCTTCTTCATCGTCGCCCACTGGGCCTGCGACTGCTCCAGGGCCGACAACGCGGCGGCGTTCTTCACCGCGGCGATGCCCAGCTCGTCGTTGCCGTTGCGCAGGCCTTCGAGCATCTGGCTGAACACCACCGAGTCACGGGCCAGCGCGTCGCCGGCCGCGGCGGCGCCGGCACCGCCGGCACGCATTTCGGTGACGCGGCGGGCCATGGTCCCGGCGACCACGACCTGCTGCAGGGTGTTGTAGATCTGCGAGGCGGGCGCGCCGCTGACGGTCATCGCGCGGACGACTTCGTTCAACTGCGCCTGCAGCTGCGGGACGCTGCCCACGAAGCGGTCGGCGTTGCCGGCCAGGGCCAGCACGGCCGGCTCGGAAGCGGTCACCTGGTCGGCGCTCTTGCTGAGCGGGTTCCAGGTCGACTTCAGCTGGCGCATCGCCCCGACCACGCCGGTCTCCTGGCCGTAGCGTCCATCGAGCTCGGACACGGTCTTGTCGATCTGCGCCTTGGTGTCCTTGAAGGTCGCGAACGCCTTGGCGTCACCGGATACCGCTTCGCGGCCCTGGTTGGCGAGCTGCTGCGACAGCACCTGCAGGTCGGCCGCGCCGGTACTGGCGCCGGCCAGGCGGCTGCCCTGCCAGGTGGATACAGCGAAGTTGGCGGCGAACACGATCATCGAAATGACCAGCAGGACGAGCCAGAAACTCGTGCCGGTGCCACCGATCTTCTTGTTCTTGGACGCGTCCGGGGCGGTACTCATTTTCGACCTCGATGCTCGATGCGGAGGCGGGGCGCGGCGGATTAAGCCGCGGCCTGCCGGAATTCAGGGGTGCGCGACAGCAGCGACAGGGAGAACACACCCCAGTCCTGGTCTTCGGCGCGGAAGGCGCGATCGACGAAATGGCCATAGCGGCCCTGTCCCAGCTCGCCCGGCTCGATCGCCTGGGCCTGCTCGAAACTGCGCTGGCCATAGAGTTCGTCGATGGTCAGGGCAACGTCACCGCCGGCCTGGCGCATGATCAACACGCGCTGGCCTTCGTGCAGCACGGTGCGGCGGCCCTCGAGGAACTGCTTGAGGTCGACCACCGGGAACAGGTTGCCGCGCAGGTTGCCCACGCCCAGCAGCCAGGGCTGCGCGCCCGGGACCGGGGTGACCGGCGGCATCGGCACGATTTCGACGACTTCGCGGAAGTCCGACACCAGCCGGCGGTTACCCACGCGAAAGCCGACGCCACGCCAGATGTCGGTGGCGAACTGCCGCTCGGGCAGCTGCACCGCATGGGCGAGGCTGCGCCGCTCGTAGGCTTCGAGAATGTCGAACGGCGAGCGCATCAGCCCACCAGCTCGGCGATGCGCGCGATCAGGTCTTCTTCGCGTGGCGGCTTGACGATGTAGTCCGCGGCGCCCTGGCGCAGGCCCCAGGCCTTGTCGGTTTCCATGCCCTTGGTGCTGACGATCAGCACCGGGATGTGTTTGGTGGCTTCGTCGCGCGACATCGCGCGGGTGGCCTGGAAGCCGCTCATGCCCGGCAACACCACGTCCATCAGGACCAGGTCCGGCGCCTGGCCCTTGGCCAGGGTCAGACCCTCTTCGGCGTTGTCGGTGGCGACGACCTGGTGGCCGGCCTTCTCCAGCCACTGGCTGAAGACCGCCCGATCGGTCGGCGAGTCTTCGATCAGCAGGATTTTTGCCATTTTGCCCTTCCCCCTGGTCAGGCGTTGACGTATGTACGGATAGCGCTCAGCAGTTCTTCACGGGTGAAAGGCTTGGTCAGGTACTGCTCCGAGCCCACGATGCGGCCGCGCGCCTTGTCGAACAGGCCGTCCTTGGAGGACAGCATGATCACCGGCGTCGACTTGAAAAGCTGGTTGCCCTTGATCAGCGCGCAGGTCTGATAACCATCCAGGCGCGGCATCATGATGTCCACGAAGATGATCTGCGGCTGCTGGTCGGCGATCTTGGCCAGTGCCTCGAAGCCGTCCGTCGCGGTGACGACTTCGCAACCCTCGCGCTTGAGCAGGGTTTCAGCGGTGCGGCGGATGGTCTTCGAATCGTCGATGACCATGACCCTCAGGCCTGCGAGCTCCCCGCCCGCAGCAATATTTTCAGTCATTCCTAATGTCCCCGGGCGCGCGACGCTTCATCCACTCCGGCGTCGCTGCGAAACGTCATGTATCCCAGTACCGGAGAGGACTGTCAAGCGGGTCCGCACGGACCCAGTCCGGCCCTGCGGGGGATAGGCGTCCGGAGCGGTACTACGTCGCACTTTTGCGCGAACGGCGCCGCCCTCGCGGTCCGCCCGCCCCCCTCCCGGGCCACCGCGCCCGGCCGCCAAAACGGTACCATCGGCGGCCGCTTCCCGCTTTCCCCCAGGTCCCGTCATGCCGTTCGACGTCATCGTGGTGATGGATCCCATCGCCAGCATCAAGATCGCCAAAGACACCACCTTCGCCATGCTGCTGGAGGCCCAGCGACGCGGCCACCGGCTGCATTACGTCCGCCCCGGCGGGTTGGCGCTGCGCGGCGGCACGGCGGTGGCCACGGTGGCGCCGCTGAAGGTGCGCGATGACAAGGCCGGCTGGTTCGAGCTGGGCGAGTTCGGCGAACTGCCGTTCGGTCCCGGCCAGGTCGTGCTGATGCGCAAGGACCCGCCATTCGATCCTGAATACCTTTACGACACGCATATCCTCGGCATCGCCCAGCTCGCCGGCGCGCAGGTCGTCAACGACCCGCAGGGCCTGCGCGACTTCAACGAGAAGCTGGCCGCCCAGCTGTTCCCGCAGTGCTGCCCGCCGACCCTGGTCAGCCGCGACGCGGCCCAGCTCAAAGCCTTTGCCGCGGAGCACGGACAGGTGGTGCTCAAGCCGCTGGACGGCATGGGCGGGCGCTCGATCTTCCGCAGCGGCCAGGGCGATCCGAACCTGAACGTGATCCTGGAAACCCTGACCGACGGTGGCCGCAAGCTGGCCATGGCGCAGCGCTTCATTCCCGACATCAGCGCTGGCGACAAGCGCATCCTGCTGATCGACGGCACGCCGGTGGATTACTGCCTGGCGCGCATCCCGCAGGGCGACGAGTTCCGCGGCAACCTGGCTGCCGGCGGGCGCGGCGAAGGCCGCCCGCTGAGCGAGCGCGATCGCTGGATCGCCACCCAGGTCGGACCGGAGATGAAGCGCCGCGGCATGCGTTTCGTCGGCCTGGACGTGATCGGCGACTACCTGACCGAGGTCAACGTCACCAGCCCGACCTGCGCGCGCGAACTCGACGCCCAGTTCGGCCTGAACATCTGTGGCCAGCTGTTCGATGCGATCGAGGCCGGGCCGGCGGCATGAGCGCGACCCTGGGCGCCGGGCGCCTGCCCGATCCGCGCGAAGCGGAGAACCAGCGCTTCAGCGCCACCCTGGTGCTGTCATTGATCGTGCACGGCCTGCTGATCCTTGGCGTCGGCTTCGCGGTCAGCGACGAGGCCCCGCTGGTGCCGACCCTGGACGTGATCTTCAGCCAGACCAGCACGCCACTGACGCCCAAGCAGGCCGATTTCCTCGCCCAGGCCAACCAGCAGGGTGGCGGCGATCACGACAAGGCCGCACGCCCGCGCGACAGCCAGCCCGGCGTGGTGCCGCAGCCGCGCACCGGCCTGGCGCCGGTGCCGGTGCAGGCCCGCCACGCGGCGGCCACCCCGCCGCCGGAGTCGCGCGTGGTCAGCAGCCGTCGCGGCGAAGACCTGCAACCGCGGCAGCAGCCGGACCCGGAGGTCGAGCGGCCGCAAAGCGCGGCCGATGCGGCGCGCGAGCAGCGCGACGCCGAGATGGCCCGCCTGGCCGCCGAGGTGCACCTGCGTTCGGAGCAGTACGCCAAGCGACCCAACCGCAAGTTCGTTTCGGCAAGCACGCGCGAGTACGCCTACGCCAACTACCTGCGCGCCTGGGTCGACCGGGCCGAACGGGTCGGCAACCTCAACTTCCCCGATGAAGCGCGCCAGCGCCGCCTCTCCGGCCGCGTGGTGATCGCCGTGGGGGTGCGCCGCGACGGCAGCGTGGAGAGCAGCCGGGTGCTGGTATCCAGCGGCATCCCGGTGCTGGACGCGGCCGCGCTGCGCGTGGTCAAGCTCGCCCAGCCTTTCCCGCCGCTGCCCAAGACCGACGACGGCGTGGACATCCTCGAAGTCACCCGCACCTGGCTGTTCCTGCCCGGCGGCGTCCTGCGCGACGATCGCTGAGCGTGCCTCAGCGCGCCGCGCGGGCGGCCTTCTGCTGCTCCAGCGTCAGCGCGACGTTGTCGCGCAGGTAGGCCGGCTCGATCCGGTCGGCCGCCACGCCCTCGCCCCGCGCCAGCGCCGGCAATGCCAGCGCCAGCACATCGGCCGCGTGCGGCAACGCCGTCGCGTCCACACCCGCCAGCTGCGCCGACAGCCGCTGCTGCAGCAGCCCGTCGGCGGCGGCCATCCCGGTTCCCACCGCCTGCCAGCCACCCTCGGCGCCAGGCAGCGCGAAGGCATCCGGAGCAACCACGGTTTCGGCCGACAGCGCCGCCCAGGCCCCGCCATCGCGCGCGAAACACGCTGCATAGACCTCGCCCATGCGGGCATCGATGCAGGCCAGCACCCGCTGCGCCCCCGCCGGCGCGCGCAACGCCAGCGCGCGCAGGGTCGAGACCGGCAGCACCGGCAGGTCCAGCGCCAGCGCGATGCCCTGGGTGATGCCGATCGCCAATCGCACGCCAGTGAAGGCACCCGGGCCGCGACCCACTGCGATGGCATCGAGCTGGCTGCGCGCCAGCCCGGCCTCGGCCAGCAGCGCCTCGGCCCAGGGCAGCGCCAGTTCGGCATGGCGCCGCGGTGCCAGCTCGAAGCGCTCGATCACCCCGCCGGCGGTGTGCAGGGCGACGGAACAGGCTTCGGTGGAGGTTTCAAAGGCCAGGACATTCATGGCGCGCATGGTGCCACAGGGAGGGGCGATCCCGCTTTGCGGGCTGCGCCTCCAAGTTCTGCTGCGCAAAACTTGGACCCTGTGTTCCTGCCTTGCCTATCCCCGCGCCTTCGGCGCGCCCCCTTAACAAAGGGGGCTTTCCTCCAGCGGCATTCCTGCTGCGCCTCAAGCGCACCCCGATCCTCCTGCACCCCACCCGTCAGCCCGGCCTCAATTCCCCGGGCATCTTCACCGCCACCGGCGAATGCCCGAAGAACGCCTGCACATCTTCAAGCGCATGCGTCAGCGCGAACGGCGGCAGCGAATCCAGGAACACCCGCCCGTAGCCGCGCGTCTGCAGGCGCGGATCGCACAGCACCAGCACGCCGCGGTCGGTTTCGCTGCGGATCAGCCGGCCCACGCCCTGCTTGAGCGCGATCACCGCCTGCGGCAGCTGCTCGTCGCGGAACGGGTTGCCGCCCTCGCGGCGGATCGCGTCCAGGCGCGCCTCGTAGACCGGATCGTCCGGGGCGGCGAACGGCAGCTTGTCGATCGCCACCACGCTGAGCGCATCGCCGACCACGTCCACGCCCTCGCGGAAACTCGCCGAGCCCAGCAGCACGCCATTGCCCGATTCGCGGAAACGCTGCAGCAGCGTCGCCCTCGGCGCCTCGCCCTGTACGAACAACGGCCAAGGGCCGTCGCGCAGGGCCTCGGCGGCCTCGCGCAGCGCGCGATGCGAGGCGAACAGGACGAATGCCCTGCCCTGCGAGGCCACCAGCACCGGGCGCAGCGCGGCGATCAACGCGGTGCCGTAGCCGCGCGCGGCCGGGTCCGGCAACGGCCCCGGCAGGTAGCACAACGCCTGGTGGTTCCAGTCGAACGGGCTCGGCTGCAGCAGGGTCATCGGATCGCGCAGGCCCAGGCGCGTGGCGATGTGTTCGAAATCACCATCCACCGCCAGCGTCGCCGAAGTGAACACCCAGGCCGCATGCGACTTTTCGCGGTGCTCGCGCAACGGCCCGGACACGTCCAGCGGCGTGCGCTGGCAGCGGAAGCCACGCGGGGTCAGCTCGTACCAGAGCACGTCGTTGTCGGCCGCCGCGGCGGCGTCCTCCGACGCGGGATCGGCGTCGAAATCCAGCACCGGCGCATCCTCGCCCAGCCAGCGCGCCAGCCGCCGTCCGGCTTCGCGCGCGCGCGCCGCGCAGGCATCCAGGCCCGGCGAAGCATCGCGCAGCGGCGCCAGCGTGTCCTGCAGGCGCTGCAAGGCCGACAACGCGGCATCAAAGCCCTCCCGCACCTGCGGGCGGGCCAGCGCGCGCCACTGGGTGCCGCGTGGCGGCAGTCCTTCCATGTCGGCACGCAGGTTGCGCAGCGCTTCGTCGAGCACCCGCACCGGCTCCTGCAGCACGGCCTGCGCGCCGCCGACCAGTCGTGACTCGGCCACGCAGTCGCGCGCCAGCTCCTGCCACGGCCGCATGCCGAAGCCCTCGCCGAAGAAGTTCGCCGCCAGTTCCGGCAGCTGGTGCGCCTCGTCGATGACGAAGGCCTGCGCGCCGGGCAGGATTTCGCCGAAGCCTTCCTGCTTGAGCGCCAGGTCGGCCAGCAACAGGTGGTGGTTGACGACCACCAGGTCGGCGGCCTGGGCGCGCTGCCGCGCCTGCACCACGAAGCACTCCTCCCAGAACGGGCATTCGGTGCCCAGGCAGTTGTCGATCGTGGAGGTCACCAGCGGCAGCAGCGGCGAATCGTCGGGCAGCGCCTCCAGCTCGGCCATGTCGCCGAAGCGGGTGCGCCCGCTCCAGGCGAGGATCCGCTGGAACTGCGCGACCTGCTCCTGGGTGCTGAACTTCGGCTCGCCGCGCGCCTGCTGCAGGCGGTAGCGGCACAGGTAGTTGGCGCGCCCCTTGAGCAGCGCGCTGTTGATGCCGATGCCCAGCGCGGCGCGCACCCTCGGCAGGTCGCGATGGTAGAGCTGGTCCTGCAGCGCGCGGGTGCCGGTGGAGATGATCGTCTTCAGTCCGGACAGCAGTGCCGGCACCAGGTAGGCGAATGTCTTGCCGGTACCGGTGCCGGCCTCGGCCAGCAGCACGTCGCGACCGTCGAAGGCATCGGCGATCGCCGAGGTCAGGCGCAACTGCGCCGGGCGTGGCACGAACGCGGCGATCTGCCGCGCCAGCGCCCCATCGACGTCGAGCGCTTCGCGGCTGGCATTGGCAAGCAGGGACATGGGGCGGAGGTTCCGGTGATGGCTGGGCGCGCAGGCAGGCGGTTGACGACCCGGCTGGCCCCGATCGTCCTTTCCGCCTCAGTAACGCTTGATTCCCGGCACCGTGCAGCCTTCGATCTGCGCCTGCGCCGAGGCTGCGTTCTCCTTCTCGCCGCGGGCCAGGCGGGCCTGCTCGATGGTCGCCCAGTGGCGGCGGCACACCGGGCCGGTCTTCGAACCCAGGTCCACCGCGCGCTTGGCGAAGCCTTCGGCGCCCTTCCAGTCACCCTGCAGCAGCGCCACCTCGGCGCGTTCCTGCAGTACGCCGGGATCGTCGGATACCAGTTCCAGCGCCTGGTCGAGCGCGGACGCGGCACCGGCAAGGTCACCGGCGCCGCGTTTCTGCCTGGCCGCTTCGCGCAGGTCGTCGACCTGCGGATCGCGCAGCGGCTGCACCGACAGCTCGGTGTCGTCGATGCCGGCTACTTTCTCCACCGCGGCCATGCGCTGCGCCGGCGTGGTGCTGTCGACCGGCACGGCCGGCGGCGGCGCGCTCGAGCAGGCGGCGACGGCGACGGCGAGCGCGAGCAGGGCGCCAAGGGACAACGGGGAATGGATCGCGATCGGCTTCATTGGGCTGCTCACTGTTCGGGCGAGGGAGTCGTCGGTGCCGGGGTGGCTTCCTTCGCGGCGTCCTTGTGGTCCAGGCCGAACCAGCTGCGCCAGCCCCCGCCCCCCTCGCTGGCGGGCTCGCCCTCGACCGGGGCGGGCGCCGCGCTGCAGGGAACATAGGCCGGCACGTATCCGACCACGAACGGGAACTGCCGCGCACCCGGGCACTCCACGTCGGTGGTGCCCGAGCCGGCGGCTTCGACCCACTGCCAGTCCAGGCCCTTGCCGTTGACCTTCAACGGCGCGCTCGGCAGCCGCGAGAAGATCCCCGACCATACCTTCATCGCGCCAGTGGCGCCGTAAAGACCGGCCTGCTCGTTCTGGTCGTTGCCGATCCAGATGACCGCCAGGTGGTCGCCGGTATAGCCGGCGTACCAGCTGTCGCGACCGTCATTGGTGGTGCCGGTCTTGCCCGCGGGCGACAGGCGGCCCAGGCCATCGGCGACCAGCTGGTGGGCGGTACCGCTGCTGACGACCTGCTGCAGGGCCACGCCGATCAGGTTGGCGGCGATCGAGTCGCCCTCCTGCGCCGGCGCCGGGCGCTTGTCATAGCGCTTGAGCAGCTTGCCCTGCGGATCGAGCACGCCACGCACCGCGTGCAGCGGCTGGATCTCGCCCCCGGAGGCGAGGAACTGGTACAGCTGCGCCATCGCGTAGGGGCTCTGGTCGGTGGAACCCAGGATCAACGCCGGGTTCGGCTCGGCCTGGATGCCGGCCAGGACGTGGATCAGCTGGGCCACGCGCTCGGGCCCGACCTGCATGCCCACGCGCACCGTCGCCTGGTTGTAGGAGTGCGCCAGCGCATCGACCAGGCGCACCGTGCCGTGGCTGCGGTTGTCGGCATTGCCCGGGGACCAGGTGCGGCCGCGCGACAGCTGGACCGTCACCGGCGAGTCGTCGACCCAGCTCGACAGCGACCAGCGATCCGGCGAGGCCAGCGCCAGCAGGTAGACGAACGGCTTGAGCAGCGAACCCACCGGGCGCTGCGCCTCGACCGCGCGGTTGAAGCCCGGCTGCGAGACATCGCCGCTGCCGATCACCGCCAGCACGTCTCCGTCATGCACGTCGGTCATCACCAGGCCGGCCTGCAGCGGCGGGCGCTTCCTGCCCTCCAGCGACTTGAGCGTGCGCGCCACCGCGCCCTCGGCATAGGCCTGGGCCGAGGGCGACATGCCGGTCAGCACGCTCATGCCGGCGCCCTGCAGGACGTTCTCCGGATAGTCGTGGGCGAGCTGCCGGCGCACCAGGTCCACATAGGCCGGGAAGCGGTTGGCGGCGACCAGGCCGGGCTGCTCGGGCACGCCCAGCGGCGCGGCCAGCGCGCGCTTGTACTCGGCGTCGTTGATCAGCTCGCTCTCGTGCAGCTTGCCGAGCACGAAGTTGCGGCGATCCAGCGCCCGCTCCGGGCTGCGCCGCGGGTCGTAGTAGGACGGTCCCTTGACCAGGCCGATCAGCAGCGCGACCTGCTCGGTGGTCAGCGAGTTGAGGTCGCGGCCGAACCAGAATTCCGCGCCCGAGGCCACGCCGTGCACCGCCTGCCCGCCACGCTGGCCGAGGTAGACCTGGTTGAGGTAGGCCTCCAGGATGGTGCGCTTGTCGTAGCGCGCTTCCATGATCAGCGCGTAGAGGATCTCGTTGAACTTGCGGGTGAAGGTCTGTTCCTTGCCGATCCCGAGCAGGCCGCTGCGCGCCAGCTGCTGGGTCAGCGTGCTGGCGCCCTGGCGGGTCTGGCCGCCGGAACGCACCATCACCCATGCCGCGCGGAACATGCCGCTGACGTCGATGCCGTGGTGGCTGTTGAAATCACGGTCCTCGACCGCCTGCAGGCCGGTGACCAGCAGCTCGGGCACTTCCTCCAGGCGGACCAGGCGACGCTCCTCCTGCTTCTGCCCGTACAGGGTGGCGATGCGCGCCGGATCCAGGCGCGCGGCGCGCAGTGCCTTGTGGTTGCCGGCTTCGCGCAGCGCGCTGACGCGGCCACCGCCCAGGCTCACCTCGATGCGCCGCGCCGGCACGCGGCCGTCGACATCGATGTAGCCGCGGCTGGAGATCACGTAGCGGCCGCCATCGCGCTGGTAGGTACCGGGCAGCTGCCCGGTGCCGTCATCGCGATAGGAAGCCGCGTCCAGCTCGGTCTTGAGCGTGGCCGCATCCATCGCGGTGCCCGGCGCCAGGGTCAACGGGCGCGCATAGACGCGGGTCGGGATCTGCCAGCGCAGTTCGCCGAAACGCTGGGTGACCTGCTGGTTCAGGTACAGCGTGTACGGGATCAGGAAACCCAGCGCCAGCGCCAGCGCGGCCAGCCCCCAGACGATCAGCCGGCGCCGCCAGGGCGGCCCTGCTTCGTCTTCGTCGAGATCGTCCTCGAAATCCTCGGGATCGTCGTAATCGTGGTGTCGCGGCACAGGCATGGGGGAATTTGGATTCCGCCGAGTCTAGCGCAGCCCGCGCCGGAGCCCGCAATGCCCCGGCCGCCCCGTTTTGCCGCTATTGCGGTTGCCCGCGTACCGGCATGGGCCCGCTGCGCCCGCGGATGCCGTCACCGATTCCCCTCAGCATGTGCCGCAGATAGCTGCCACGCGGCTCGCACATCCACAGCGTGAGGAAGAACTTCAGCACCAGCCGGGGCACGTCCTGGGCCACCCAGACCGCCGGCGTGGCGGCGCGCCGGTACAGCAGCGTGCGGTTGCGCATGATGTAGTACAGCCGCACCGGCTGGTGCACCGTCCAGCCCTCCGGCGCCAGCCGCGAGGCGCGCAGCGAATCGCCGATGCTGTGGTGCATGCGGGCATCGCAGATGCCATGCAGGCCCAGGCCCAGGCTGCGCGCCCGCTGGCACCACTCCAGGTCGACGTTGTCGATGAACAGCGATTCGTCCAGGCCGCCGACGCGATCGAACGTCGCCAGCCGCACCAGCGTGCCCGAGGAAATCAGGAAATCGCAGGCCACCCGCTGCCCGGGGCCGCCGTAATGCTTGCGGTTGAACGGGAAGCCGACCTGCACGAACGGCGCCAGCCGTCCCGAGCGCGCATCCTCGAACTGCGGTCCCACCGCGGCGACCGGCCCCTCGCGCTCCAGCGCGGCCAGGGCATCGGCGAGGATGCGCACCATGTCCGGTGCCGGCACGCTGTCCTGGTCGAGGATGAGCAGCGTGCTGCAACCGGCTTGGCGCGCAAAGCGCGCACCCTGGTTCATCGCCGCACCCAGGCCGACATTGCCGGCACTGCGGAACACGGCCACGCCCGCCGCCTCCAGCCGGTCCAGGTAGGCCGCCACGTCCGCGCCGCTGCTGGCATTGTCGAAGACCAGCAGTCGGCCCACCTGCCCCTCGATGCTGCGGACCAACCGGTCCAGCGCTTCCAGGTCGGGCCGGTAGGTCACGATCAGCGCGCACGCCTCGGCGACGCGCAAGGGACCAGGCGCGCTCATTCCAGGGGTGCCTCCCACATCGAGGACTGGACCTGGAACGGTCGCGGCCGTATCCCCAGCAGGCGCTCGAGCTCACCATTGTCGGCGACCAGGTCGCTCTCCAGCCGCGACACCGGGCCAGCGGCGGCCGGCACGCAGCGCGCCAGCGCGGCCAGCATGAACCGCGGCACCGGCAGCGGCAGCGTCGCCACGTCGAGGCTGGCGCGTACACGCCCGAACATCTGCCGGTAAGGCAGGCGTTCGCCGCCCCCTATCTGCAACGTCAACCCGGCACTGCGCGGCTCGTCCAGGGCGGCCAGCACCGCCTGGGCGACGTCATCGGCATGCACCGGCTGGCGCAGTCCCGCGGCGGCCGGCAGCGGGAACAGGCGCCAGCGGCGGGCGCGGCGGGCGATCGGCGACAGGCTCTGGTCCAGGCCGGCACCATAGACCAGGGTCGGCCGCAGGATCGTCCAGGCGATGCCGAGTCGATCGCATTCGCGGGCCAGGCCGGCCTCGCCGGCCTGCAGCTGGCGCACTACCGCGCGTTCGCCCGGATCGATCGAGGCGGTCTTGGTCAGGATGCTCATCGAACTGGTCGCCACCACGCGCGCCACCGGCGCCTGTTGCAGGCCCGACAGCCACTGCGCCAGCCCCTCCAGCGGCCCGAAGCTGGCCAGTGCGGTGGCACCGGTGTGCTGCAGCGAAGGTAGCGCGGGCAGTTCGGCCTGCACCCAGTGCAGGCGTGCATGGTCGGAACGGCGGGCCTGCCGGCTGACGGCCCACACCTCTTCCTGCCGCTCCAGCAGGCGCCTGACGAGAAAATGTCCGATCTGGCTGCTCGCGCCAGTGATCACGACGCCCATGCAAAACCGTAGTGAAAACGCAGGGGCTTACTATAACCGCGACACCCGCATCAGCCGGTCATCGTGGCTGAACGGGCGGCGACCTGCCGCCATCGGCGGCACGGATGCGCGCGTCGAAATCCGCCAGCGCAGGTGCTTCCGGATACAGCTGCCGGGCCTGCCGCGCCGCCTCCGCGGCGAAGGCGGCATCGCCGGCACCAAGGCGTTCGCTGCCGACCGCGATCCAGCGTTCGGCCAGGCGCTGGCGCGCATCGGCCAGCCCGGCATCCTGCGCGGCGAGCAGCTGCCAGGCCTCCAGGCACGACTGCGCACCGCGCACCCGGTTGGCACGCAGCGCTTCCTCGAAGCACTCCCGCGTCCTGGACGCGATCCGCGTCACCGCGCCGCGCACCCGCGGATCGCGCGGGGCGAGCGCCTGCGCCTCGCGCAGGACGTCGTAGGCACTCGCGCCGGGTGGCGTCAGCCAATGCTGCTGTGCCTCGGCGGTCTCCAGGCGGGCCAGCAGCTGGCGCAGGCGCCGGGCCTGCTGTGCCGGCGACAGCACCGGGTGCTGGCTCGAATGCAGCTGTCGCGCCCGGGCCAGCGCCTGTTCGGCGCCCCGCAGCGCGGACGCCGCCGGCGCCAGCGTCCGCGCCTGTTGCAGCGCCGCCTCGGCGCCGTCGAAATCGAAATCGCCGGCACGCCGGACCGCATCGGCAGCGAAGGCGTTGGCCAGCCGCTCGGCGCCGCGCGCGATCCGCGGATCATCCGGGCGCAGCCCCGCCAGCACCTCGAAGTCCTCCGCCGCGGACGCCAGGCGTCCTTGCCGCAGCCGGGCTTCGGCACGCCGCAGCCGCGCCTGCAACGCATCATTGACGGCGGCCTCGGTAGCCGGCAGGTCGACATGGCCGGGATCGTAGCCGCGCGCGGCGGCCAGCTGCTCCGACGCCTGCGCCAGGTCGCCCCGACGCAATGCCTGTCGGACCTGCTGCAGCAGGTCCGACAGCGCGTCCTCGCGTCCTTCAAGCGCGTCGAGTCGCTCCGGCGCCAGGTCCAGCACGCGGCTGTACAGCGGCAACGCGCCATCAGGCTCGCTTTCCAGCCGTCCTTCGCGACGTGCCTGGCCGGCGCGCGCGACCAGTTCATCGAGCCCGGCATGGGCACGCTCCTGGCGCCGGATCGCCTGCGCCAGGTCGTTGCCGCGCGCCGCCGGCACCTGCAGCACCCGCGCCAGCGCCAGCGCCTGCTTGGCGGCATCGATATCGTCACGCCCCAGGGCCCGCCGCGCCTGCGCCAGCGCCGCTTCGCCGGTGCGGGCCAGACCGTCGCGGGCTTCGCCGCGGTCACTGTCCAGCGCCAGCGCGGCCTCGAAGAGCTCGCGCGCACCGTTGCCATCGGGCGCGCTCAGGTGGCCCTGCGCCAGCGCGCGTTCGGCCTGGGCCAGTCGCTGCTGGATGCGCGTATCCGGCCACAGCCACTCGCCCAGCGGGCGACGGAACAGCACCAGCGCGACCACCATCAGCATGGCCACGACGGCCACGCCCCACCATAGCGTGCGGTTGCGCAATGGCCGCACCAGCGCGCCACGCAGCGCAGCGCCAGATGACCGGCGGGTGGACCGGCGGACGCCGGAGTCGGGTTTCATCCCCCGATCCTAGCGGCTTGCGGCGCGTCGGTCGGTGACAGGACGACAGCCGTCGGCGCGGCCGCCGATCATCCCAGCCGCCGGACCTGGTGCACGCCTGGCAGCGCATCGAGCTTGCCCAGCAGCGTGGACAACTGGCCGTAATCACTCACCTTCAGGCGCAGGCGCAGTTGCGCCTGGCCGCTGTCGCGCACGTTGTCGCTGTTGATCTCGAGCACGTGGGCGTCTTCCTGGGCGATCAGGTTGGTGATGTCCTTGAGCAGGTAGCGGCGATCCACCGCACGCACCTGCACGTCGACTTCATAGCCGCCCCCGGCCTGGCCCCATTCCACCGGCAGCACGCGCTGCGGGTTGGCTGCGGCCAGCCGTGCCAGCGCGGCGCAGTCGGCCCGATGTACGGTGACGCCGCGGCTCTGGGTCAGGTAACCGACGATCGGCTCGCCCGCCACCGGTTGGCAGCAACGTGCCAGCTGCACCAGCAGGTTGCCGACGCCCTCGACGGTGAACTTGGAGCGGCCCAGCCCGGTGCGCCGCGCGGTGGGGCGCGGCGGTGGCGGTGGCTGCTGCTGCGCGCGCTCGGCTTCCAGCAGTGCGCGGCTGACCTGGCTGGGCCCGGTATCACCCAGTGCGACCTGGATGTACAGGTCGTCGATGCTGTCGGCGTGGAAGCGCCTGGCCGCCACCATCAGGTCGGCCTGCTGCAGGCCGAGCCGCTTGAGTTCGCGGTCCAGCAGCTCGCGGCCGGCCTGCACGTTGCGGGTGCGGTCGAGCTTGTGGAACCACGCCCGCACCTTGTCGCGCGAGCGCCCGCTGGCGAGGAAGCCGTTGGCCGGCAGCAGCCAGTCGCGCCGCGGATCGGCTTCCTTGGCGGTGAGGATCTCGACCCGGTCGCCGCTGCGCAGCTTGTAGGTCAGCGGCACGATGCGGCCGTTGACCTTGGCCCCGCGGCAACGGTGCCCGACCATCGTGTGCACGTGGTAGGCGAAATCCAGCGGCGTGGCGCCCTGCGGCAGGTCGATCACCTCGCCCCTGGGCGTCAGCGCATAGACCCGATCCTCGACCAGTTCCGCGTCCAGCGCGCCGGCCAGGCCGCCCTGCTCGCCTTCCTGCGACTGCTCCAGCAGCTGGCGCATCCAGGTGATCTTGCGGTCGAAGGACTTCTCGGCGCCGCGGCCGCCCTCCTTGTACTTCCAGTGCGCGGCCACGCCGAGCTCGGCCTGCGCGTGCATCTCGTGGGTGCGGATCTGCACTTCCACCGTGCGCCCTTCCGGACCGACCACGGCGGTATGCAGCGAACGGTAGTCATTGGCCTTGGGACGGGCGATGTAGTCGTCGAACTCGCTCGGCACCGGCGCCCACAGCGCATGCACCACGCCCAGCGCGGCGTAGCAGGCGGCCACGTCGTCGACCATCACCCGCAGCGCGCGCACGTCATAGAGCTGGTCGAACGCCAGGCGCTTTTTCTGCATCTTCCGCCAGATGCTGTAGATGTGCTTCGGGCGGCCGCTGACCTCGGCGCGCAGGCCATGCTCGGCCAGCGCGTGCGACAGCGTGCGCTTGACCGATTCGATGTAGCGCTCCCGCTCGACGCGGGTCTCGTCCACCTCGCGGGCGATGCGGCGATAGGTCTCCGGCTCCAGGTAGCGGAACGCCAGGTCTTCCAGCTCCCACTTGAGCTGCCAGATGCCGAGCCGGTTGGCCAGCGGGGCGTGGATGTCGCGGGTCAGCTGGGCCAGCGCGCGACGCTCGGCGTCGGGCAGCTGGCTGGCCGCGCGCATGCGCGCCAACTGGCGCGACAGCAGGATCGGCACCACGCGCAGGTCGTGGATGATCGCCAGCAGCAGCCTGCGCAGGCCCTCGCTGTTGCGGCCGGCTTCACGCCCGGCGTGCAGCGCCCAGACCTGGTCGGCGGCATCCTGGCCCTCGAGCAGTCCGGCCAGGACCTGGCGCCGTGGCGCATCCAGCGGCAGCTGCGGTGCGGTGGTGCGCAGCCCGGGCAGGTCGAACAACAGCGCCGCCAGCAGGGTCGATTCATCGGCCGACAGCAGCGACAGCAGGTCCAGCGTTTCGGCCAGTACCGGCCACGCCGGCGCGGGGCCGGCTGCGACGACTGCCGGCCAGGCCTGTTCCAGCGCCTCGCGCAGCGATGGCGTGATCGCCGCCGCCGAGCGGCGGCGCAGCAGGTCTTCCAGGGAAGCGGGAGGCGAATGGTGCACGGGGGAACGACGGATCGGAAGCCAACGGGTTGCGTCTACACTATCGCGCATCCCCTGCCAGGAACCAACGCCATGCGCCTGCCCAGTCCGCTCGCCACCCGCCTCGCCCTTGCGGTCGTCCTCGGCCTGTCGGCCGGCCCGGCCCTCGCGCAGCGCACGTTCCAGGGCGACCTGCAGCAGGCGATGAGCCCGGAGCAGTTCAAGGCCGCCGGCCTGGACAAGCTCAGCCCGGCCGAACTGGCCGCCCTCAACGACTGGCTGCACGGCAAGGTCGCCGAGGAAACCCGCAAGGCGACCGCCGAAGCCAGCGTCGCGCTCGCCCAGGCGCGCGAGGAAGGCCGGCAGGAAGTAGTGGCGAAGAACCGTGGCTTCCTCGACTTCGGTTCCAGCGAACCGATCGAAAGCAACGTGGTCGGCGCCTTCAGCGGCTTCGGCAAGGGTCGCCACTATGTCCTGGCCAACGGCCAGGAATGGGAACAGACCGACGGCAGCCAGCTCAGCGTCCGCAAGCAGGACCCGAAGGTGAAGATCAAGCCGGGCATCATGGGCGTGTGGTACATGCAGGTTGAGGGTTACAACACCCAGCCCAAGGTCCGCCGGGTCAAGTAGGCCCGGCGCTGCGATGCAGGACACGCCGCCCCGCGATGCCACGCCCGCCACGACGGGACCGCTGTCGGCCATACGGCAGTTCTTCCGTCGCAGCGAAGGGGGCTTCATCGCCCTGGCCATGGTGGTCGGGCTGATCGCCGGCGCGCTGACCCTGCTGCAGGCCGGTCTGGCGCATTCGCTGCAGGCGTGGCTGTACGGCGTGGACGAGGACGAGCGCCTGAGCTCGCTCGCCCATGTCGGGCTGGCATCGTTGTGGGTGTTGCCAGTCGGCGGGCTGCTGGTCGGGCTGATCGGCCGCGCGGCGCGGGCGCGCCAGCGGCAGCTGCTCGACGCGGTCGAGGCCAACGCCCTGCATGGCGGCCGCATGTCGATGCGCGACAACCTCATCGTCTCGATGCAGACGCTGCTGTCCAATGGTTTCGGTGCTTCGGTGGGCCTGGAGGCGGCCTATACCCAGATGGGCGCCGGCAGCGGTTCGCAGCTGGGCAAGGTGCTGCGGCTGCGGCGGGCGGACATCCGCACCCTGGTCGGTGCCGGGGCGGCCGGGGCGATCGCGGCGGCATTCGGCGCGCCACTGGCCGGTGCGTTCTATGCCTTCGAGATCGTGATCGGTGCCTATACCCCCTCGGCGCTGGCGGCGGTGGCGATCGCCGCGCTCTCGGGCAGCTTCATCGCCCAGGCCGCTGGCCTGCCGCCCTACCTGCTGCCGGCGGCCACCGCCTCCGCGCTGCATCCGCGCGATTACGCCCTGTTTGCCGTGCTTGGACTGGTCTGCGCGCTGGTCGGCGTGGTGGTGATGCGCCTGGTGACCCGGATCGAGCAGGGCGTGAATCGCAGCCCGTTACCGCCATGGTCGCGGCCGGTCGTCGGCGGCCTGCTGTTGATCCCGCTGGCACTGGTGACGCCACAGACGCTGTCGTCGGGGCATGGCGCGCTGCATATCGACCTGACCGGCCACACGCCGCTGCTGTGGCTGGGCATGGTGCTGCTGCTCAAGTGCCTGGCCTCGGGCGTGTCGCTGGGCTTCGGCTTCCGCGGCGGCCTGTTCTTCGCCTCGTTGTTCATGGGATCCCTCGTCGGGGCACTGTTTGCCGGCCTGATCAACCAGGGCATGGGCGATGCCGTGGTCGACCCCACCGCCGCGGCCCTGGCCGGCATGGCCGCGCTGGCGGCCGCAGTGGTTGGTGCACCGATGACCATGGCGATGCTGGTCCTGGAAGGCACGCACGATTTCGTCCTCGCCAGCGCGGTGATGGCGGCGGTACTGGTGGCCAGCACGGTGGTGCGCCAGGTCTTCGGCTATTCGTTCTCGACCTGGCGCCTGCACCTGCGGGGGGAGAGCATCAAGAGTCCACGCGATGTCGGCTGGGTGCAGCACCTGAGCGCCGGGCGGATGATGCGCCGCGATCCGGCCACGATCGCCGAATCGGCGCCGGTGGCCGAGTTCCGCCATCGCTTCCCGCTCGGCTCGGGCACGCGCGTGGTGCTGCTGGACTCGCAGGACCGCTATGCGGGCATCGTGCCGGTGGCCAGCGTCTATGCCGACGGCGTCAAGCCGGACGCCCCGCTGTCGGGCTTCGCCGGCAACCGGGACATCACGCTGGCCGCGGATGCCGACGTGGTCGCGGTGATGCGCCGTTTCGACCAGACCCAGACCGACGAGATGGCGGTCGTCGATGCCGAGGGGCACGTGCTCGGCGTGTTGTCCGAAAGCTTCGTGCGCAAACGCTATGCCGAGGAGCTGGACAAGCGCCAGCGCGAGTTGATGGGTGAGCGGATCGAGGATGCCGAGTAGGCGGGGGTTCTGCGCTGGAAGCGGGGCGCCCCGCTGCGCGGGCGGCTTGGTCGGCCCGCCGGGGGTGGGTTCGTGCGCAACCGCCATGCCGAGCAGCTGGACAGGCGCCGGCGCGTGTTGGCGGGTGAGCGGATCGAGGATGCTGAGTAGGTGGGGGTTCTGCGCTGGAAGCGGGGCGCCTCGCTGCGCGGGCTGTATTGGGGTTTATTGAGGGCGCGCCTCGTTTAGCGGTTGGTTTGGCTCTGACTTACGTTTGGGTGCGCCGCCCCGACGGACATGGGCGCGTCGGTTTCGGCAGACGTCCGTGTCGTGACGAAACCGAACGTGGGCCATCCATGGCCCACTCGCGCCCATACCCGCCGAGGCGTCGCCCGGCGCCTTGATGTCCCCATTCTTCAAAAGCAGCGCCGGGAGGGGGGAAGAGAAGAGTGACGTCCCTGACGTCCAGCGATCGGATACGCCCGGCCTTCGTTCGCCGCAATCGATCAAGCCATCGAAGTCCAGGGGTCTAAGCCGGCCGAGGGTCGGGGAGCCCGCTCTGCTCTGCTCTTCTCTTCCCCCCCTCCCGGCGCGCCCCAAACGAAGACTTGAGAACTGAAGCGCCATGCGCCGTCCCGGCGGGGGTGGGGGCAAGCAGCACACGGATGTGCTGCGCTCGGTTCGGTGAGTACAGGACGTACGACGAAACGACGCCCCCACCCCCGGCGGGTCGGCGCCCACAACGTAAGTCAGGGCCAAACCAACCGCTAAACAAGGCGCGCCCTCAACAACCCCCAATACAGCCCGCGAAAGCGGGCGCCCCGCTTGCGCAGAAGCAAAAAAGGCCCGGGATTCGCATCCCGGGCCTTCCAGACGCCAAGCGGCCGTCAATCCGTTACCAGATGACCACCTGCTTGTCGCCGCCACGCACCATCGCATCGCCGGCCTTGCACTCGAACGCCTGGGCGAACGCCGGCATGTTCGACGGCGCGCCGATCGCGCGGAAGTTCGCCGGGGCGTGCGGGTCGGTCTTCAGGCGCACCTTCAGCTCGGCCGGGTTGAAGTTGCGACGCCACACCGTGGCCCAGTTCAGGAAGAAGCGCTGGTCGCGGGTCAGGCCGTCGGTCTTCGGATCGTCCTGGCCGGCGGTGGCCGCCTTCATCGCGTCATAGGCGGTGTTCAGGCCACCCAGGTCGGCGATGTTCTCGCCCAGGGTGAGCTCGCCGCTGACCGGGCCCTGGTCGGTCTTGTAGCTGCTGAACTGGTTGACCAGGCGATCGGTGCGCGAGGCGAAGCCCTTCGCATCGGCGTCGGTCCACCAGTTCTCGAAGTTGCCGGTCGGCCCGAAGCGGCTGCCCTGGTCGTCGTAACCATGGGTCATCTCATGGCCGATCACCGCACCGATGCCGCCGTAGTTCATTTCCGCCGGGGCATTCGGGTCAAAGAACGGCGGCTGCAGGATGGCGGCCGGGAACACGATCTCGTTCTGCAGCGGGTTGTAGTAGGCGTTGATCGTCTGCGGGCTCATGCCCCACTCGGTCTTGTCGACCGGCTTGCCGATCTTGGACAGGTTCCACTTGTAGTTGAACTCGTTGGCCGCCTCGATGTTGCCCAGGTAGCTGTCACGGCTGGTGGCCAGGCCTTCCCACGAACGCCACTTGTCCGGGTAGCCGATCTTCGGGGTGAAGCTGTTCCACTTGGCGATGGCCTTTTCCTTGGTCTCCGGGCTCATCCAGTCCAGCTTCTCGATGCGCGCCTTCAGCGAGGTACGCAGGTTGCCGACCAGCTCCTCCATCTTCGCCTTCGACTCGGCCGGGAACGCGACCTGCACGTACATCTGGCCCAGCGCTTCGCCGGCCTGGTTGTTGATCGAGGCCAGCACGCGCTTCCAGCGCGGCTTGATTTCCTTCTGGCCGCGCATGGTCTGGTTGTAGAACGCGAAGTTCTCGTCCACGAACGGCTGGCTCAGGTACGGCGAGGCGCTGTCCACGGCGTGGAAGCGCAGGTAGGCGCGCCAGATCGCCGGATCGGTGTCGGCGATCATCTTGCTCACTTCCTCGTGGAAGGCCGGGATCGCCAGCGAGAACTTCTCCGGCACCGCCACGCCCTGCGACTTGAAGAACTCCGTCCACGACCAGTTCGGGGTCAGCTTGTCGGCCTCGGCCGGGGTGACCGGGTTGTAGAACAGCGAGGCGTCGCGCGACAGCTCGGTGCTGGTCTTGGAAACCTTGGCCAGGCGGGTTTCGAAATCGACGATCTGCTTGGCCTGGGCGGCGGCATCGGCCGCGCTCACGCCCGACAGCTCCAGCACCTTGGCGGCGTGGGCCTGGTAGGCGTCCAGCTTGTCCTTGTTGTCGGCCTTGGTGTAGTACTCCGGATCCGGCAGGCCCAGGCCGCCCTGCGCGGCATAGGCGATGTTCATGCTGGAGTTCTTGAAGTCGGCTTCGGCGCCGAACGAGAACAGCTCGTTCTGGCCCTTGGCGGCGCTGGCGCGCAGGTAGTCGACCAGCTTGGCCTGGTCGGTCACGCCGTCGATGGCGGCCAGTTCCGGCTTCAGCGGCTCGATGCCCTGGGCGTTGATCTTGGCTTCGTCCATGCCGGTGGCCCACAGGTCGCCCACCAGCTTCTCGACGCCCTTGGCGTCGGTGGCGGCGGCAGCCTGCTCGACCAGCTGGTGCTGCACGGCATTGGAACGCTCATCGAGCATTTCGAACGCGCCCCAGCTGGTGCGGTCCGCCGGCACCGGATTGGCGGCCAGGAACTTGGCGTTGGCGTAGGCGTTCAGGTCGGTACAGGCGTTGCCGGCGGCGTCCAGGTCGCTGGCCTGGAACTGGTTGAACGGCGGCAGCTTGGATTCGTCGAGGGTCAGCTTCGGCGCGGCGGCTTCGGCGACGGGCGCCGGGGCGGCGGCCTCCTCGGGCTTCTTGCAGCCGGCCAGTGCGGCGGCCACGGCCAGGGACAGGGTAAGCAGATGCGGTTTGCGGAAGGTCACGGTCAGGCTCCAGGCGCGACATGGACGGGCGCCCCGGCGGAGCCGGGGCAGGAACGCGCACTCTAAACCGGGTCGCCGATCGCAGTCAGCGGGCCGAAGGTCATGGGTGGGCGGGATGGTCAGGGGGCGTTGCCCGGCGGGGCGGCCCGTTGCCACAGCTGCTGCAGGTGCGCGCCGGCGGCATCTTCGGTGGCGATACCGATGCTGCAGTGCAGGTCGTGGCGGGCCAGGATCGGCGCCAAATCGGCACGCAGCTCGCGCGCCCAGCCCGCGGCGGCCTCGGCGTCGGTATGCGCCAGCCACAGCACGAAGCCATGGCTGCCGGCCCGGGCCAGGCGGTCGCCGCCACGGCGGGCGCGCGCCTTCAGCGGCGGCATCAGGTCGACCAGGGGCAGCCGGCGCCCGCCGGGCGCGCGCAGCTGCAGGCGCACCAGCGTGCAGGGCAGGGCGTCGCCATCGCGCAGGGCGCTGTCGGCCGCGCTCTGCAGGGCGGAGATCGGTTCCAGCTCGGGAAAGCGCCGGCGCCGCCAGCGCCGCAGCGCGGCGACCAGCAGCATCGCCAGCGTGGTCGCCAGCGGCGGCCACCAATAAGAGGATGCGAGCCACAGGCCGCAGGCCAGCAGCAGCGGCGACAGGGCCCATAACCAGCCGGCCGGGCGGCCGCGGCGTGCGGTGCGTGGGCGCAGCAGCCACGCCAGCGCGGCGGCGAGCGCCGACAGCCAGGGCAGGTCGAGCACGCGGGCCGGCGTGGCGGGGCGGGGCAGCAGGTCGAGCAGCCAGCGATCAGCGGGGGCGGTGAGGCCGCTGGCGGCCAACAGCCAGGCCAGCGCGCCGGCCAGCAGCACGCCGAGCAGCAGCACCCCGGCCTCCCGGCGCGGGATCATGCGTGATGCAGGGATGGCCACAGTCGATCCAAAGCCATGCCGGTGTCCTTGCCGGTTCGACCCGCCCGAAGTATAGGCCCGGGCCCGTGCTATACCAGCGCCATGGACCCTGCCAGCGACGTCTTGATCATCGGGGCCGGCCACAACGGCCTGGTCTGCGCCGCCTATCTCGCTGCCGCCGGCAGGCAGGTCACCGTGCTCGAACGCCGGCCAGTGGTGGGCGGCGCCGCGGTGACCGAGGAGTTCCATCCCGGCTTCCGCAATTCGGTGGCGTCCTACACGGTGTCGTTGCTGCAGCCGAAGGTGATCGCCGACCTCGAGCTGGCCCGGCACGGGCTGCGGGTGCTGCCGCGCCGGCTCAACAATTTCCTGCCACTGGGCGTCGATGGCTACCTGCTCGCCGGTGCCGGGCGTACCGGGGCGGAGGTGGCGAAGTTCTCGGCCCGCGATGCCGCGCGCCTGCCGGCCTACGAGGCCCGGCTCGAACAGCTCGCCGACGTGCTGCGCGCGCTGGCGCTGCAGCCGCCGCCCAACGTGACGGACGCGGGCTGGTGGGCCGCCCTGCCGGAGCTGCTGCGTGCCGGACGCCTCGGCCGCCGCCTGCATGGACTGGCGCCGGGGCTGCGCCAGGAACTGCTCGACCTGTTCACGATCTCCGCCGCCGAATACCTCGAGCGCTGGTTCGAGAGCGCGCCGATCCAGGCGCTGTTCGGCTTCGATGGCATCGTCGGCAACTACGCCAGTCCCTATGCCCCCGGCACGGCCTACGTGCTGCTGCACCACGTGTTCGGCGAGAGCAACGGGGTCAAGGGGGCCTGGGGGCATGCGGTCGGCGGCATGGGCGCGATCACCCAGGCGATGGCCGCGTGCTGCCGCGAACGAGGCGTGCAGATCCGCACCGGTTGCGCGGTGCGCGAGGTGATCGTCGAACAGGGCCGGGCGACTGGCGTGGTCACCCAGGACGGCGAGCGCATCCAGGCGCGCGCGGTGGTCGCCAACGTCAATCCCAAACTGCTGTACGAACGGCTGATCGACCCGGCCCACGTGCCGGAGGCCACCCGCGAGCGCATGGCGAACTGGCGCTGCGGCTCGGGCACCTTGCGCATGAACGTGGCGCTGTCGCGGCTGCCGGATTTCAGCGTGCTGCCGGGCGAGGGCGACCATCTCACCGCCGGCATCATCATCGCGCCGAGCCTGGACTACATGGACCGCGCGTATCGGGATGCGCGCGACTTCGGCTGGTCGCGCGAGCCGATCGTGGAAATGCTGATCCCCAGCACCCTGGATGAATCGTTGGCGCCGCCGGGCCGGCACGTCGCCAGCCTGTTCTGCCAGCACGTCGCCCCGCAGCTGCCCGGCGGGCGCAGCTGGGATGACCACCGCGAGGAAGTCGCCGACCTGATGATCGCCACCGTCGAGCGCCATGCCCCGGGTTTCGCCGCTTCGGTGCTCGGCCGCCAGGTGCTGAGCCCGCTCGACCTGGAGCGCGAGTTCGGCCTGGTCGGCGGCGACATCTTCCACGGCGCGCTCAGCCTCAACCAGTTGTTCAGCGCCCGCCCGATGCTCGGGCAGGCAGGCTATCGCGGCGCCATCGACGGCCTGTACCTGTGCGGCTCGGGCACCCATCCCGGCGGCGGCGTGACCGGCGCGCCCGGCCACAACGCCGCGCAGGTGGTGCTGAAGGGCTGAGCCGCGATCAGGATTTCAGTCGCAGCGCTTTCTGCCTCGATGACCAATGCGTGTGCCGGGCGTGAGGCCGCCGCCCGGGCCGGGTGGCCCGATCCTGCATAATCGGAACGGATTCGCGCAAGGCGCAGGGATACGACCAGTAGATGAATGCTCAGGTAGAGATGTACACGCGCGCGGTTTCCGCGCTGAACCAGCGTCGCTGGAACGAAGCCTGGCAGATGGCGCAGCAGATGCTGCGCGGCGGGGAACATCCTGGCGTGCATTTCATCGCCGGCGTGGCCGCCTTCGAGCTGCAGCAGCTTCGCCCAGCGCTGGCGCACCTGCACCGGGCGACCGTCCTCAACCCGCAGCGCGCCGACTATTTCGCCCAGCTGGCGCGGTTGCTCGACCATGTGCGCCAGTCCCGCGACGCGCTCGACGTGGCCGACCGTGCGATGGCGCTGGACAAGGCCGACCCGATGACCTGGGACACGCTGGGCGTGGTCTATACCCGGGGCAACGAGCATGCCAAGGCACTGGCCTGCTACCAGCGTGCGGTCGCCGGCGCGCCGGACGTCGCCAGCTTCCGCTACAACCTGGGCACCTGCCTGCTGTTCTTCGGCAGGCTGGCGGAGGCGGAGGAGGCCTATCGGGCCACCCTGTCGCTGGAGCCGCGCTACTGGCGGGCTTATGCCTCGTTGGCGCAGCTGCGCAAGCGCAATGCGGACGACAACGACGTCGAACAGTTCCGGCAGGCCCTGGCCAGCGCCGGCAACGACCACGACGCGGCGCTGTACGTCAACCTGGCGCTGGCCAAGGAACTGGAGGATCTCGGCCAGTACGAGGCTGCGTTCCAGTGTTACGTCGATGGCAAGCAGGTGCACAAGCGTCTGCGAGGCTATGAGTCCGCCCGCGACCAGGCGCTGTTCGACGCGATCGAAGCGGCATTCCCCGCAGGGGAGGCCGCAGTGCCCGGGCACGACGCCGAGGACCCGATCTTCGTCGTGGGCATGCCGCGTTCGGGCACTACCCTGGTCGAACGCATCCTGTCTTCGCATTCGCAGGTGCATTCGGCCGGTGAGCTGCAGAACTTCTCGGTGGTGCTCAAGCGCCTGGCCGGCACGCGCACGCCCGCGGTGGTGGACGCGCAGACGCTTGGCCACGTGCAAGGGCTGGATTGGGAGCGGCTTGGGCGCGAGTACATCGCGTCCACCCGTCCGGGCACCTCGGGCAAGCCGCGCTTCGTCGACAAGCTGCCACACAATTTCCTGTATGTCGGGCATATCGCGCGGGCGCTGCCCAAGGCCAGGATCATCTGCCTGCGGCGTGACCCGATGGATACCTGCCTGGGCAACTTCCGGCAGCTGTTCGCGATGGGGTCGTCGGTCTACGACTATTCGTTCGACCTGATGGATATCGGGCGCTACTACCTGATGTTCGAACGCCTGATGGCGCACTGGCAGGCCGTACTGCCCGGCCGCGTGCTGGAGCTGCGGTACGAGGACCTGGTGGGTGCGCAGGAAGAGAGCACGCGCAAGCTGCTGGCGTTCTGTGGCCTGCCCTGGGAGGACGCCTGCCTGGCGTTCGAGCGCAACGAGGCGCCAGTGGCGACCGCCAGCCTGGTCCAGGTCCGCGAGCCGATCACCACCGCCTACATGGGGCGGTGGAAGCGTTACGGCGCGCGGATGGAGCCGTTGGCGAGGCTGCTGGGCACAGCTGTCTGAGGCGGATGCCGCGCGCTTGCCCCTGGTTGGCGCTGCTGGAATGACAAAGGCCCCGTTCCTTGCGGAACGGGGCCTTTGCTGTTTACCGCCGGCGTGGATCAGTGGCCGAAGGCGTAACGCAGCTCCAGGTAGTAGGTGCGGCCGTTCAGGCTCCAGTTGTAGGCGTTGTAAGGGGCGCCCGAGCTACCCGGGTACGAGAAGTCGTACGGGGGCATGCGGTTGAACACGTTGTTGGCCATCACCGAGACTTCCATGCCCTCGAAGAGCTTGTAGCTCACGCTGACGTTGTTGCTGGCCCAGGAACCGAGCTTGCGGGCATTGTTCGCCTCGTAACCGGAGGGATCGTTGCGCGCGGCGTAGTTCGGCGTCTCGGAGAACCAGTTGACGTACCAGGTGGCCGAGAAGTCACCCAGCGTCCAGGTCAGCGAGCCGTCGGCCTTGCGCTTCGGGTCGCTGCTCCAGTACGGGTTGGTCAGCAGGTTGATGACCTCGTCCTCGGCGTACTGCTGGTAGGTGTGGTGCAGGTTCTCGGTGAAGCTGGTGCGCAGGTTGAAATCACCCCACGTGCCGAAATCGTAGCCATAGTTGAACGAGGCGGTGACGGCCTCGAGCTTCTGGTTGGAGACGTTGATCTTCGGCGTGTAGATCTCGGTGATGTTGCCCTGGCTGTTGCGGGTGATCTGCGACAGGGTCTGCTGGCACAGCGGCGAGTTGATGTCGTCGATGCCGGTGCGGCAGGAGTATTCCTGCAGGGCCAGGCCGTTGGCGCTCTGCTGGGTGACTTCGTCGTCGATGTCCCAGTTGAAGTAGTCAACGGTCAGGGCCATGCGGTCGACCGGCGACCACACGAAGCCTGCGCTCCACACGTCGGCATTGATCGGCTTCAGGTCGACGTTGCCCGACTGGGTGCCGAAGAACTGGCGTTCGCTGTAGGCGGACGGGCAGTTGTCGGTGTCGTTCGGGCCAAAGCCCAGGCGTGCGCAGTTGAAGTAGTCGATGACGGTGGAGTAGTAGCCGCTCTCGCCCTGGTACAGGTCCGACAGGGTCGGGGCGCGGAAGGCGGTGCCGTACTTGCCGCGCAGCAGCAGCGACTGCACCGGACGGTACTCCAGGCCGACGCTGTAGGTCGGCTTGTCGATGGTGCGGCCGCTGGCGTCGAAGGCGTCGTAGCGACCCGACAGGGTCACGGTCAGCGGGGTGAGCACCGGCAGGCGCAGTTCCGAGGTCACCGCGTAGCGATCGCGATCACCGCCGCCGGCGACCGAGGTGGTGCCCCACACCCTGCCGTCGAGCAGTTCCGGCGCCGGGTCGTAATCCCACTTCTGCTTGCCCAGCTCGCCCACGACCGCCAGGCCGGCGTCGCCGCCCGGCAGGTGGAACAGGGTGGCGTTGGTCACCTGGAAGCGCAACATGCTGTCGGAGGTCTTGCTGTTCGAGGTGGTGTAGCCGGTCATCTTCGCGAAGTCTTCCGGCGAGATCGGCTGGTAGAACGCGGCGTAGTTCGGGTTGTAGGCCGGGTAGCCGTAGACCGGGTCGACGCCGACCTGCGGGCCGAGCACGTGGTCGATGAAGTACTGGTCCATCTCGTCCGCCCAGCGGGCGAACTGGCGTTCCTTCAGCTTGTACTCGGTGTAGGTGCCGCCGAAGTCGTAATCCCAGCTGGAGCTGCCGAAGGTGCCCTTGGCGCCGAAGGTGACACGCAGCGAGTCGCTGATGTCATGGCTCATGGTGTCCTTGAAGCCGCCGGGACCCATTTCTTCCGGCGCGAAGGCCTTCTGCAGGTTCAGCAGGTCATCCAGGTTCGGGTCGTAGAAATAGCCGAAGTCGGCGCTGGTGCCCCACCAAGTGTAGCCCGAGCCGATGTGGTAGTCGACCTTCTCGTGGCTGTACAGGACGTCGCCGTAGAGCTGGACGTTGTCATTGACGTCAAAGGTGGCGTGCGCGTAGACCTGGGTCGACTCCAGGCCGTTGTCCAGGGTGCGGTAGCCCGGGCTGTACTTCGAGCCGCAGTACTGGCCGTAGCCCGGACGGGTCTGCAGCTCGGTGGTGCCGCCGAACAGGCCCGACACGTTGGCGCAATCGGCCGGATCGAGGAAGTTGTAGCGGGTGAACGGGCTGTTGATCAGGATGTCGCGGCCGACCAGCTGCGGCGTGGTGCCGTTCAGGTTGTACTGCTTGGTCAGGTCGCGCTGGTAGGCCCAGATCGGGCTCTTTTCCTCGTACTGCACGCCGCCGAGCAGGTTGACCCGGCCATCAGCCGAGCTCCAGCCGTCGGCGATGCTGACGCGGAAGTCATTGCCGCCGCCGTCGGAGGTGCCGCCGCCGCGGATGTTGATCACCGCACCGTCCAGCTGCTTCTTCAGGATGACGTTGATCACGCCGGCGATGGCGTCCGAGCCGTACAGCGACGACTGGCCGCCCGGCAGGATTTCGATGCGGTCGACCAGGTCGATCGGGATGCCGCTGATGTTGTTGAACGTATCGCTGCCGTTGTACAGCGCCGGATAGCTCGACATCGGGCGGCCGTCGATCAGGTACTTCACGTAGCCCGGCGGCAGGCCGAACAGGCTGACGGTGTTGGCACCCTGGGTGAACGAGGCCGAGGTCTGCGCGCCCTGCACGCCACCGGTGGCGAACGAGCTCTTCTGCAGCACGTCGGCGACCGAGGAGAAGCCGCGGGCCTTGATGTCCTCGGCGCTGATGACCATCACCGGGGTGGCGGTCTCGATTTCGGTCTGCGGAATCAGGGAGCCGGTGACCGTGACGCGGTCGAGCTCCTTGGGCTGTTGCTGGTCCTGGGCCAGGCCCGAAGCGGCGGCGGGCAGGGTGATGGCGGCAAACACGGCGGCCGTCAGGCGGCTGCGCTTCAGGCGGGTGGTCTTGTTGGACGGCATTCGGCAAATCCCCTTTGCGTTGAAAACTCTGTTGTCAGTCGTGCTTCGGGCCAGACATATGTGTCATGGCGATGTCAAAAGTGATGGCCCTGAATGGACGTTAACACGAGTTTCAGCCTGAACAAACGGAATCTTACGTTTAAACTGTGACGTACATCACAAAGATATCGGTTACAGATGGTTGCATCCGTCAACCAAATCGTCCGCCTTGCGCGCTGCACCATCCCCTGGCGGACAATAGGCGTATGAATATTCCAGCCCATCGGCCTCAGGCCGGCCTGTCTCCCCACCCCCGCGTCCGCAACGTGATCGCCATCGCATCCGGTAAGGGTGGGGTGGGGAAATCCACCACGGCGGTCAACCTGGCCCTGGCCCTGCAGCGACAGGGTGCCCGGGTCGGCCTGCTCGATGCCGACATCTACGGGCCCAGCGTGCCGGCCATGCTCGGCCTGGCCGGACGGCCCGACAGCCCGGACAACAAGTCGATCGAGCCGTTGCGCGCCTTCGGCGTCGAGGCGATGTCGATCGGCCTGCTGATCGACACCGACACCCCGATGATCTGGCGCGGTCCGATGGCGACTTCGGCGCTGACCCAGCTGTTCACCGACACCCTGTGGGGCGACCTGGACTACCTGCTGGTCGACCTCCCGCCGGGTACCGGCGACATCCAGCTCACCCTGTCGCAGAAGATCCCCGTGGCCGGCGCGGTCATCGTCACCACGCCGCAGGAGATTGCCACCCTGGATGCGCGCAAGGCGCTGAAGATGTTCGAGAAGGTCGAGGTGCCGGTGCTGGGCATCGTCGAGAACATGGCGGTGCACGTGTGTTCGAACTGCGGCCACGCCGAGCACCTGTTCGGCGAAGGCGGCGGCCAGCGCATGGCGGCCCAGTACGGCGTGCCGCTGCTTGGCTCGCTGCCGCTGGAGATCGCGATCCGCGAACAGGGCGATGCCGGCACGCCGATCGTCGCCGCCGCGCCCGACTCGCCGGCCGGCCAGGCCTACGCCGCCGCGGCCACGCGCCTGGCCGAGGAACTGGCCAAGCGCCCGCGCGCCAGCATTCCGATCGCCTTCGGCTGAGTCGTCCGGGCGGCCGCGACGCCTGCGGCCGCAATGCTTAGAATCTGCCGGCGGCGCACGCCGCCGCCCCTCCCGTCCCCAGGAAGACCGAATGAGCATCAAGAGCGACCGCTGGATCAAGCGCATGGCCGAGCAGCACGGAATGATCGAGCCGTTCGAGCCGGGCCAGGTCAAGCAGGACGCCAGTGGCCAGCGCATCGTCAGCTATGGCACTTCCAGCTATGGCTATGACGTGCGCTGCTCGCGCGAATTCAAGGTGTTCACCAACATCAACTCCACGATCGTGGACCCCAAGCACTTCGACAGCGGCAGCTTCGTCGACATCGAGTCGGACGTGTGCATCATCCCGCCGAACAGCTTCGCGCTGGCGCGCACGGTGGAGTACTTCCGCATCCCGCGCGATACCCTGGTGGTATGCCTGGGCAAGAGCACCTATGCGCGCTGCGGCATCATCGTCAACGTGACGCCGCTGGAGCCGGAGTGGGAAGGCCACGTCACCCTGGAGTTCAGCAACACCACCCCGCTGCCGGCGCGCATCTACGCCAACGAGGGCGTGGCGCAGATGCTGTTCTTCCAGTCCGATGAAGTCTGCGAAACCAGCTACCGCGACCGTGGTGGCAAGTACCAGGGCCAGACCGGGGTGACCTTGCCGCGGACCTGAGCCCGCTGCGCAGGTTCAGGTGCCGGGCCTCGACCTTGCCTATCCCCGCGGCTGTCGCGGCGTGACTCGCCCGCTGCGCGGGCTGCGCCTCCACGGCTTGCTGCGCAAACCGCGGACCCTGACTTCTGCCTTGCCTATCCCCGCGGCTGTCGCGGCGTGACTCGCCCGCTGCGCGGGCTGCGCCTCCACGGTTTGCTGCGCAAACCGCGGACCCTGACTTCTGCCTTGCCTATCCCCGCGGCTGTCGCCGCGCCCCCTTAACAAAGGGGGCTTTGCCCCAGAGTGTTTGCGCGCTACTTAGGGGGAACGGAAAACGGCGCCGTAGGGCGCCGTTTCATTGCTGCGGGACCGAAGCGGTCCGCTTACTTGCCGCGGCCGAACAGCATGCCGATGCCGCAGGCGACCAGCAGGGCCGGCCACCAGGTCGCGATCAGCCGGCCCAGGCTCAGGTTGGTCCAGCCCAGGTTGTTGGCCAGGAACAGCAGGCCGACGAGGATCAGGATGAAGGCGGCGACGACGTGCGATTTCATGTGGTCCGGAGCGGTGGTTGGGTGGGCGCCTATCGTAGCCGCTGCGACCACGCTTCGACACGCCGGCGCAGTTCGTCGGACTCGAAGCGTTGCGCCGGGCCGCTGCCCCAGACCGGACCCGGCCACGCGGCATCGCCTTCATGGCGACCGACCAGGTGCACGTGCAGCTGGCGCACGATGTTGCCGAGCGCGCCGATATTGAGCTTGTGCACGCCGGGCTCGGCCTGCAGCAGGCGCGAAAGCTGGTTGATCTCGGCGAGCAGCAGGCGCTGCTGGCCGCCGTCCAGGTCGATCCATTCGCTGGCGCCGTCCACCCGCGGCACCAGCACCAGCCACGGGAAGCGGGCGTCGTCCATCAGGCGCACCTGCGACAGCGGGCCGTCGGCGACGAACACGCTGTCTGCGGCGAGCCGCGGATCGGGTTCGAAGCCGCTCACAGGTTGTCCGCCAGGAACGCCAGGGTGCGTTCGCGGGCCAGCTGCGCGCTGTCCGGGTCCCAGTGCGGGCCGACATCGCGATTGAACGCGTGGTCGGCCGGATATACGTACACCGGCATCTGCGGCAGCTTCTCGCGATGGGCCTGCACCGCTTCCGGGGGAATGCTCCTGTCCAGCGCGCCGAAATGGAAGATCACCGGCGCCCGCGGTGCCTGGTCCAGGTACTGGAGGTTGCGCGCGCCGTAATAGCTCACCGAGGGCAGGCCCAGGCGGATCGCCGACAGCAGGGCCACGGTGCCGCCCCAGCAGTAACCGACCGTGCCGACCTTGCCGGCCGGCGCCAGCATCGCCGCGGCGGCCTGGACCACGTCCACCGCCTTGTCCATGCCCAGCATGGCGACCAGCTGCTTGCCGCGTTCGCTCTCGCCGTAGGCCAGCACGGCGTCTTTCTCGACCAGGTCGAAGAACGCCGGCACCAGCACTTCATAACCGGCGCTGGCGAAGTCGTCGCCGACCTGGCGCATATGTTCGTTGACGCCGAAGATCTCCTGGATCACCACGAGCCCGCCACGCGGCTGGCCAGCCGGGCGGGCGTGCCAGGCCGCGATCGGGCCGTGGGGAGTGTCGAGCGTGATCCAGCGGCCCATGGGACGTCCTCTGCATGAATGGGGAGGCGTACATTATGAAAGCAGTGGCGCACGACCGGGGTGAGGGGGCGCGCACGTCCGCGCCGGGCGGCGTTCAGGGCGGCGGCGCGCGGGCCGCTATAATTGTCCGGTTCAGGCCCCAGGCCGCTCCTTGCCCAGGCCCCCCAGGAACCCCCAAGACCCGCATGTCCCAGTCGAACCCCAAAGTCGGCTTCGTCAGCCTTGGCTGCCCGAAGGCCCTCGTCGATTCCGAGCGCATCCTCACCCAGCTGCGGGTGGAGGGCTATGACATCGTGCCCAGCTACGATGCCGCCGACGTGGTGGTGGTCAACACCTGTGGCTTCATCGATTCGGCCGTGGCCGAGTCGCTCGATGCCATCGGCGAGGCGATGAACGAGAACGGCAAGGTCATCGTCACCGGCTGCCTGGGCAAGAAGTCCGAACTGATCCGCGAGCAGTACCCCGACGTGCTGTCGGTGTCAGGCCCGCAGGATTACGCCACGGTGATGGAGGCCGTGCATGCGGCGCTGCCACCGCGGCACAACCCGTTCGTGGACCTGGTCCCTGATTACGGAATCAAGCTGACCCCGCGCCACTACGCCTACCTGAAGATTTCCGAGGGCTGCAACCACCGCTGCAGCTTCTGCATCATCCCCTCGATGCGTGGCGACCTGGCCTCGCGCCCGGTCGACGACGTGCTGCGCGAAGCCGAGCGCCTGGTGCGCGGCGGGGTCAAGGAGCTGCTGGTGGTCTCGCAGGACACCTCGGCCTACGGCGTGGACCTGAAGTATGCCGAGAAGACCTGGCAGGGCCGGCAGTACCAGACCCGCATGAAGGCGCTGTGCGAGGGCCTGTCCGAGCTGGGCGTATGGACGCGCCTGCACTACGTCTATCCGTATCCGCACGTGGACGACGTCGTGCCGCTGATGGCCGACGGCAAGATCCTGCCGTACCTGGACATCCCGTTCCAGCACGCCAGTCCGCGCATCCTCAAGCTGATGAAGCGCCCCGGCGCGGTCGACAAGACCCTGGAGCGCGTGCTGCGCTGGCGCCAGATCTGCCCGGACATCACGCTGCGCTCGACCTTCATCGTCGGCTTCCCGGGCGAGACCGAGGCCGAGTTCGAGGCGCTGCTGGACTTCCTCGACGAAGCGCAGCTCGACCGCGTCGGCGCGTTCGCCTATTCGCCGGTCGAAGGCGCCAGCGCCAACGCGCTGCCCGATCCGGTGCCCGAGGCGGTGAAGCAGGAGCGGCTGGCCCGATTCATGGAGCGGCAGGCGGCCATTTCCGCCGCGCGCCTGGAATCCAAGGTCGGTAGCGTGCAGGAGTGCCTGGTGGACATGCTCGAGGACGGCATCGCGGTCGCGCGCTCGCGCGCCGATGCGCCTGAGATCGATGGCCTGGTGCACATCCAGAACGGTGAGGAAGCCGGCCTGCGCCCGGGTGATTTCGTCCAGGTGCAGATCACCGAAAGCGACGAGCATGACCTGTTCGGCGATGCGCTGGAACCGGCGCGCAAGCCGTTGCCCTTGGCGATGGTGTAAGCCGCAGTCCCGGCCGTTGCATCACGGGGCGGCATTGCCGCTCCTGCTGCCGGTGCAGCCTCCCGGACTCAGTCGTAGGCCACGTCCACGATCACGAAACGGGTCAGCCCGGCGGGCAGCATCACTTCGAACTCATCATCGATGCGCTTCTTCAGCAGCGCCCTGGCCAGGGGTGAGTCGATGCTGATCCAGCCGGCGCCGGCGTCGGTTTCATCCGGGCCGACGATCCGGTAGCGCAGCGTCTCGCCGTCATCGATGCGCTCCAGTTCGACCCGGGCGCCGAAGAACACCGCTTCCGGATCACTGGGCCGGGTGTCGACCACCCGCAGCGCCTCCAGGCGCTTGCTCAGGTAGCGCACGCGCCGGTCGATCTCGCCGAGCTGCTTCTTGCGATACGTGTATTCGGCGTTCTCCGAGCGGTCGCCCTCGGCGGCGGCGGCCGCCAGCGCCTTGACCACTTCCGGGCGGCGCAGCCGCCACAGTTCGTCCAGCTCCGCCTTCAGGCGCGCATGCCCGGCGGCGGTGATCAGCGCGGTGCTCTTCTCTGCGGGAGGACGCCAGCGGGTCATGCGGTTCGGCTCGGGGCGGGGGAGGGGATGCTAGCGTGGCACGGCTTGCGTGTCGCCCCGCTGATCGCCGAAGCTGCCGCCTTCGCCGACAGGATGTTGCCGATGTTGATCGTGCCGCTGCACAAACCACTGACCTGGGCCACCTGGCCCTGGATGACCACTGTCCTGCTGCTGGCCAACGTGGCCGTGTTCTTCGGCCTGCAGTCCGGCGATACCGACGCGATGCGCCAGGCGCAGCACTATTACGTCAACTCGGGGCTGGCCGAGCAGGAGCTGCCGGCGTATCGACGCTACCTGCTTGAAAGCGGCCGCGGCTCGGAAGTGCAGGTGTTCGACGCCGCCGCAAGGGGGCCGCGCATGGGCCTGCTGGTGGAAGCCTCGGTCAATGATCTCGATTTTCGCCACTGGCTGGCGCAGTCCGGGCCCGGTGCCGATGATCCGGCGCTGCGCACGCGCTGGCAGGCGCTGCGCGGCGAATACGATCGAAGGCTGGACGGCATCTTCACCCTGCGGCACATGTCGCGCAGCTCGGAGTGGTCGCCGCGGCGCATGCTGTCCTCGGCCTTCCTGCATGCCGACTTCATGCACCTGTTCGGCAACATGCTGTTCCTGCTGGCGCTGGGGCTGCTGCTGGAGGGCGCGATCGGGCCGTGGCGGCTGCTGGCGGTCTACCTGCTCGGCGCGCTGGGTTCTTCGGCGGCCAGCGTGCTGTACCGCTGGGGAGAACATGGTGGCGGGCTCGGCGCATCCGGGGCGATCGCCGCGATGATGGGCGCGTTCTGCGCGGTCTGGGGCCGCCAGCGGGTACGCTTCTTCTACTGGTTCGGCGTGGTGTTCGACTACGTCCGCGCGCCGGCGATCGCGCTGCTGCCGCTGTGGCTGGGCTGGGAACTGTTGAGCCTGTTCGCCGAGCGCGATTCCCGGGTCGCCTTCGAGGCCCACGCCGGCGGCCTGGTCACCGGCGCGCTGCTCGGGGCGATGCTGGTAGGGATGAAACAGACCCGGCCGGCCTTCATGCAGGATGTGCCGGTGATCGCGCTGGACGATCGCTGGGAGCGCGCCGAGCGCCATCTCGGGCGCATGGAAAACCTCGAGGCCGAGGCTCTGCTGGGCGAGCTGGCGGCCGAGCGTCCGCGTGATTTCCAGGTCGCGCTGGCGCGCTGTCGCGTCGCCCGCAATGCCGGCCAGCGCGCCACGCTGCAGCGGCACACGCTGTCGTTGCTGCAGCTGGTCGCGACCGACGCGGTACAGGTACAGGCGCAATGGAGCACGCTGCAGGCATTGGAGGGCGAGGGCGGCCAGGTTGCCGATGAGCTGCGCGCGGCGCTGGCGAACCAGTGGATCGCACTGGGGCACCTGCAGGAAGCCGAGCGTCTGCTGGAGCGCGCCGGCAACGCCGATGCGCGCGAACTGCTGGCCCAATCCTGGCTCAAGCTGGCACTGGCGCATGGTGCGCGCCAGGCCGTAGAGCAGCAGCGGCGGATCCTGTCGCGGTTGCTGGAAGGGTTCCCGGATCAGCCGCAGGCGGCCAAGGCACGGTTCCTGCTCGACAACGGCTGAGCCACCGCGCCGCCCGGCCTGGTGGGCCCTGGCGGCTCAGCTGGCCGGGACCACCGGCGTACCGCCGCCCAGCGCCGACAGCGCGGCCTCCAGCCGGCGCCGCGGCTCGCCTTCCTCGCAGGCTGCCAGCGCGTCCTGCAGCACCGCCCGCGCGTCGTCGTCGCGACCGAAGCGCTCGGCCAGCAGCAAGGCCGCGTCCAGCGACCAGCGCGCGGCTTCCTCGCGTCGCGGCCATGCCTGCCGCATCGCCTGCAGCGTATCCAGGGTCAGCTGGTACTGGCCGGCCAGGCGTGCGCGCTCCACCAGCAGCAGGGCCTGTTCGGGCTGCGCCGGGACGAAGGTCGCATCGACGTCGAGCATCTCGCGCAGCACGGCCAGGGCGCGACGCTCCTGGCGGTCGGCGATGAGCAGGCTGATGTACTGCTGGCCGTGATCACGCAGTTCTGGCGAAGCGCCCTGCTGGCGCAGCAGGCGCTGGTACAGCTCGTGCACCTGCAGCGACACCGCGCGCCCGCGCACGGCGGCGCGCAGGCTTTCGCGCGCCTCGTGCGGGTGGCCGGCGCGCACGTGCGCCTCGGCCTCGTCGAGCAGGCGCTGGTCGGGGTCCTCGCGCAGCGCGTCCGACAGCGCATCGGGCTCGAAGCCCAGCGTCTCGTGGTACTGGAACACCAGGTAGCCGAGCAGGTGGAAGATCGAGAACAGGCCCCAGGTTTTCATGAAGTTCACCGCCAGCTGGCTCAGCAGCGGTGGCATGAAACGGTCGAGCCACACCGCGGCGGTGGTCGAGCTGGCGAGGATCACGAACAGCAGGCCGACCGCGGCCAGGTACGGCCAGCCGATGCGCGCGACCATGCCCATCGACACCGCCGGGTTGAGTGCGCGGCGCAGGCTGCCGTCCATCGCCAGCGAGATCACCGCCGCCGGCGCCAGCAGCACCGCCGCGGCCAGTGCCAGCAGGAACATCGCCGGACTGCGGGTCAGCAGGCCCACCAGCATGACCGCCGTCATCGCCAGCACCGTCAGCACGAACAACCGCCAGATCGCCCCGTCGCCGAGTTCCAGTCCGTAGTCCGGCGCATCGGGATGGCCATTGGCGGTGTGCCGCAGCACCTCGAAGGCGTAGCGGTAGGTCGCCAGCGAGACGACGAAGCCGATGATCCCGCCCACGCCCGGCACCAGGGCCAGCAGGCTGCACAGGGTCAGCGCGATCATCGACCACAGCGCGGCGCCGCGCAGCGGGAACAGGACGATCGCGCGCAGGCGCGACCAGAAGGGTTCCGGCGCGCCGCTCCTGCGGTCGTTCCGGGTACGACGACTACGGTCTTCCATGACGCTCCCCCTGAGCGGTCGGTGTGCCCCGATTGTGGTGTGGGGCGCCGCTCCGGCGCAATCGCGCCGGACGAACTTCAGCGCTTGCCGCCGCCGAAAATACCGCCAAGGATGCCGCGCACGATCTGCTGGCCGAGCTTGTTGCCGACCGTGCGGGTGGTCTGCTTGGCCATGGTTTCCAGCAGGCCCTGGCGGCGCTTGGTGCCGAACACCGCATCCTTGACCGCCTGCCCCCAGTCGTTGCCCTGCGCGGTGTCCTGCTCGGCGGTGCGGGCCGGCGGGGCGTCGTTGCGGGCGGCCTGTTCGCCGGCGCGGCGGGCCAGCATCTCGGCGGCCGAATCACGGTTGACCGCGGTGTCGTAGTGGCCGCCGACCGGGCTGCCGGCGCGCACCTGGGCGCGCTCGGCGTCGCTGATCGCGCCCATGCGGCAGCGCGGCGGGGCGATCAGGGTCTGCTCGACCGGCATCGGCACGCCCTTGTCCTGCAGCGTGGAGACCAGCGCCTCGCCGGTGCCCAGGCTGGAGATCGCCTTGGCGACGTCGAGCCTGGGGTTGGCGACGAAGGTTTCCGCGGCGGTCTTCACCGCCTTCTGGTCGCGCGGTGTATAGGCGCGCAGCGCGTGCTGCACGCGGTTGCCAAGCTGGCCGAGGATGTTGGCCGGGATGTCGTCCGGGAACTGCGAGCAGAAGTACACGCCTACGCCCTTGGAGCGGATCAGCCGCACCACCTGCTCGATCCGCTGCACCAGCGCCGGCGGCGCGTCGTCGAACAGCAGGTGGGCCTCGTCGAACACGAACACCAGCTTGGGCTTGTCGAGGTCGCCGACCTCGGGCAGGCGCTCGAACAGTTCCGACAGCAGCCACAGCAGGAAGGTCGAATACAGGCGGGGCTTGAGCACGAGCTGGGCGGCGGCGAGGATGCCGATCACGCCGCGGCCATCCGCGGTGGTGCGCATCAGCTCGTCCAGCGCCAGCGCCGGCTCGCCGAAGAAGCCTTCGCCGCCATCCTGCGACAGGCGCAGCAGGGCGCGCTGGATCGCCGCCACCGAAGGCGCGCTGACCAGGCCGTATTCGGTGGAGATCTCCTTGCGGTCGGCTACCACCAGGTTGAGCAGTGCGCGCAGGTCTTCCAGGTCGAGCAGCAGCAGGCCGCGGTCGTCGGCCAGCTTGAAGATGATGTCGAGCACCCCGGCCTGGGTGTCGTTGAGTTCGAGGATGCGCGCCAGCAGGGTGGGGCCCATCTCGCTGACGGTGGTGCGCACCGGATGCCCGAGCTGGCCGTACAGGTCCCAGAACACCACCGGATTGGCCGCGGGGGCGTAATCCTTCACCCCGATCTGCGCGGCGCGCTCACGCAGCTTGTCGTTGCCGTCGCCGGGCACGGCCAGGCCGGCCACGTCGCCCTTCACGTCGGCCAGGAACACCGGCACGCCGATCCGCGAGAAGCCCTCGGCCAGGGTCATCAGCGTCACCGTCTTGCCGGTGCCGGTGGCGCCGGCCACCAGGCCGTGGCGATTGCCCAGCCGGGGCTGCAGGACGACGGCGATATCGTCGGTGACACCTTTGCCGAGCAGGATCGGGTCCATGGCCTACCTCGCATTCAAGTTGGACCGATTCTACGGTGCTTCCTGACACCGCACTGTACCCATGCTGCAGGTCGCCTTGCCGCGGCGCGCGGGCGGCGGCTACCCTGCCTGCCTTCCCGTTGCCGTCCCCTAAGATGCCGCTTCCGTTCCCCGTTCCGCGCCCCTGGCCCCTGCTGTTCGCCGCGGCGCTGCTGTCGGTCATTCCCTCCGCCATGGCGCTGTCCAAGCGCGATGAAGCCCGGGTCCAGGCCCTGCAGGCGCGGATGGGCGCCGCCGAGAAGCGTTATCGCGACGCCCTGGTGCTGGCCGCCAACGCCGACCCCAAGGGCCAGGCCGAAAGTGATGCCGCGCTGGAGGACATGGAGGACGTGATCGCCGCCTGCACCCAGCAGAAGGGCTGCGAGATGGGCACCATGCTGGCGACCTACAAGCGCCTGCTCAAGGCCAATGCCGATGCCCAGCAGGATGCGGTCGACGACGGAGCCGACGACGGCCTGCTCGAAGCCGATCCGGATCACGTGGGCCCGTTGGCCGCCGACGTGCCCGAGGCGGCCCGCGCCGCGGCCCTGCTCAATGATCGCCGCCATGACTTCGACAGCATGGTCGAGTTCAATCCGGCGGTGCAGGCCGGCATCCGCCGCTGGCTGACCGACCTGCGCCCGCAGCTGCTGACCAGCTACGAGAACTACGAGAACCTGCGCGCGATCATGTGGCCGGAGTGGCAGCGCCGCGGCCTGCCGGAGGCGCTGCTGTTCGGCATCATGGCCAAGGAATCCAACGGCCGCGTGCACGCCAGTTCGCGGGTCGGCGCCGCCGGCCTGATGCAGTTCATGCCCGCCACCGGCCGGCGCTTCGGCCTGGGCGTGGACGAGACCGGCTTCGACAGTCGCTTCGACCCACGCAGCGCGGCCATGGCCAGCGCGGCCTACCTCAACGAGCGGATGGGCGAGCTCAACCGCAACATCGAGCTGGCGCTGGCCGCCTACAACGGCGGCGAAGGCCGCGCCGCGCGCATCTACGGCGCCACTGGCGGGCGCAGTTTCTGGGAGCAGGGGGTCTACGACCAGTTCCCGGCCGAGACCAAGGACTACGTGCCGATGGTGATCGCCGCGGCCTGGCTGTTCCTGCACCCGCAGCAGTACGGCGTGGAGTTCCCCAAGGTCAATGCAGTGCCGGCGACGCTGACGCTGTCGCGCTCGACCACCATCTACGAGCTGACCATCTGCCTGGGCAGCGTGGGCACCCGCGACGGCTACATGCGCGCGCTGCGCAACCTCAATCCGCGTTACGAGCCGGATGGCTGGATTCCCGGTGGCACCACGATCAATGCGACCACGCGCATCGTCGGCCTGTACAACCGCTACTGCGTGAAGGGCCCGCGCGCGGACCTGGCGCGCACGCTGATCAGCGCGGACCTCAACCAGGCGATCGTGCGGCCTTCACCGCAGTCGTATACCGGCAGCGTCGCGGTCGGCAGCGCCAGTCCGATGGCGGGCGTGGCGACCACCGTCGCCACCGGGCAGCCGGCGCCGGCCAAGCCCAAGGCCAAGCAGGTGCGCAGCTACAAGGTGGCCAAGGGCGACACCCTCGGCCGCATCGCCGACAAGCACCAGTGCGACATCAAGGAGCTGGCCAGGGCGAACGGCCTGCGTGCACCGGCCTATGCGCTCAAGCCCGGGCAGAGCCTGAAGCTGGCCGGCTGCGACAAGTAAGCCGGCGGCGGCGCGCCGGCCAACAGGCGCCGGCAGCGCTCAGCGCAGCCGCGCCAGCGCCTCGCCCAGCTGCACCGCCGATTCGGCGCGCAGTGCCGGGGCGAGCTCGGCCACGCCGCGTGGCAGCAGCACGATGACCGTGGAGCCGTAGTTGAAGCGGGCCATCTCCTCGAACCGCTTCAGCTCGATCCCCTTGCCGCGGTAGTCCTTGCGGGTGATCCGGTCCCCGTAAGCGGGGATTTCCTCGCCGCTCCAGACCGTCTCCACGCCCGATACCAGCAGCGCGCCGACCATCACCGAGGCCATCGGCCCGAAGTCGGTGTCGAACAGGCAGGCCAGGCGTTCGTTGCGGGCGAACAGCCCCGGCACGTTGGCGACCGCGTCCGGGCCGACGCTGAACAGGCGCCCCGGGACGTGGATCGTCTCGCGCAGGGTCCCGGTCCAGGGCATGTGGACGCGGTGGTAATCCTTCGGCGACAGGTAGACCGTGGCGAACAGGCCTTCGCGGAACGGCAGCGCGGCGGCTTCATCGCCGAGCAGCTCGGCGGCGGTGAAGGACTGGCCCTTGGCCTGGAAGATCCGTCCGTCCTTGATTGCCCCGAGCTGGCTGATCCGGCCGTCGGCGGGCATCGCCAGGGTGCGCGGATCCGGGTCGGCGCGGCGTGCCCCGGGTTTCAGGGCGCGGGTGAAGAAGGCATTGAACGACGGGTAGGCGGTCGGGTCCGGCTCGGCGGCTTCGGCGAGGTTGACGCCGAACTTGCGTACGACGGTATCGATCAGCCACTGCTTCACGCGCGGATGGGTCGAATAGGCCAGCCGGCGCGCCAGCGAGGACAGCAGGCGGTGGGGCAGGACGTAGGTCAGGGCGGTGACAAGACTCATGGAGCGGTGGCCTGGGTCAGCTTGGCGAAGTCGGAAGCGATGGCGTCGGGCTGGAACGGCGGGCGGATCAACCCGGCCAGGCGGCCCTGCGGGTCGAGCACGGCGATGCCGGCCGAGTGGTCCATGCTGTAGTCGTTGGGGTTTTCATCGAAATGCTTGCCCGGCACCTTCTGGAACACGAAGCCCAGCGCGGTGGCGAAGCGCTCCAGTTCGGGCACGTCGGCGGTCGCGGCCAGGGTGTCCTTGTGGAAGGCATGGGCGTATTCGCCGACGCGGGCCGGGGTGTCGCGGTCCGGGTCCACCGAGACGAACAGCACGCGCGGGCGCAGGCCCTCGGGGATCGATTCCCACTGCTTCTGGGCGCGCGCCAGCTCGCCCAGGGTGGTCGGGCAGACGTCCGGGCAGGACAGGAAGCCGATGAACACCAGGGTCCAGTGGCCCTTCAGCTCGCCCGGGACCAGCGCGGTGCCGTCGGACTGGCGCAGGTTGAATTCAGGCAGCGGGCGCGGATGCGGGTACATCGTCGCCGTGGCGGTCTCCGGCCAGGGCGAGGCCGACGGATCAGTGAACACCTTCTGTGCGGCGATCAGGCCCAGTCCGGCGGCCAGGGCCGCGGCGAACACGATGCCGATTGTGCGTTTGGTCATGCGGCCAGCCACCTCGATCGGGGGCGCCGGGCGAACGGCGCGGGTCGGCGGACGGGCCGCCGGCGGGCGTCGCCGGGGCGGTCGCGCGGGGGCGCGCGCCGAAGTTTCCCTTGCAACGGACGCTCATGATAGCGGTCACGCCCCTATAATCGACGATCTCCCCCTACCAGCTGTTGCCATGACTGCCGCCGCGGCCGACGAACTGCACACGATCATCGACCTGATCCGCTACGGCACCAGCCGTTTCAACGAGGCCGGACTGACCTTCGGCCACAGTTACGACAACGCGCTGGACGAAGCGACCCAGCTGGTCCTGCACACCCTGCACCTGCCGCACGACCTGGGCCCGGCCTATGGCGCGGCCCGGGTCACCCGCGCCGAAAAGGAACAGGTGCTGGCGCTGTTCCAGCGCCGCATCGACGAGCGCGTGCCGGCCGCCTACCTGACCGGCGAGGCCTGGTTCGCCGGCCTGAGCTTCAAGAGCGATTCGCGCGCCCTGGTGCCGCGCTCGCCGATCGCCGAGCTGATCGAGGCCGGCTTCGAGCCCTGGCTGGGCGGCCGCGAGGTGTATCGCGCGCTGGACCTGTGCACCGGTTCGGGCTGCATCGCCATCGCGATGGGCCACTACAACCCGGAATGGCAGGTCGACGGCGTGGACATCAGCGACGACGCGCTGGCGCTGGCGGGCGAGAACAAGGCCCGGCTGCACGCGGACAACGTGACGCTGCTGAAGTCGGACCTGTTCAATGGCCTGACCGGGCGCCATTACGACCTGATCGTCACCAATCCGCCCTACGTCACCAACGAGGAGACCGACGCGCTGCCGCGCGAGTACTCCTACGAGCCGGAACTCGGCCTGCGCGCCGGCGACGACGGCCTGGACCTGGTGCTGAAGATCCTGCGCGACGCGCCGATCCACCTGTCCGAGGACGGCCTGCTGATCTGCGAAGTGGGCGAGTCCGAGCGCCACCTGGTCAAGCTGCTGCCGGAAGTGGATTTCGCCTGGATCGAGTTCAAGGTCGGCCAGATGGGCATCTTCGCGGTCGAGTGCCGCGAGCTGATCGCGCACAACGCGCGCATCGCCGAGCTGGCCGCCACCCGTCCATGAGCGTCGTGCGATGAGTTCCAACAGCTTCGGCAAGCTGCTGACGGTCACCACCTTCGGCGAGTCCCACGGCCCGGCGATCGGCTGCGTGGTCGACGGTTGCCCGCCGGGGCTGGCGCTGGCGCCGGAGGAATTCACCACCGACCTGCAGCGCCGGGCGACCGGCAAGAGCCGGCATACCTCCGCGCGCCGCGAGGCCGACGAGGTCGAGATCCTGTCCGGCGTCCACGAAGGCCTGACCACCGGCACGCCGATCGCGCTGCTGATCCGCAACACCGACCAGCGCAGCAAGGACTACGCGAACATCGCCCGGCAGTTCCGCCCGGGCCACGCCGACTACAGCTACTGGCACAAGTACGGCATCCGCGATCCGCGCGGCGGCGGGCGTTCGTCCGCGCGCGAGACCACCATGCGCGTAGCCGCCGGCGTGATCGCCAAGAAGTGGCTGGCGCAGCGCCATGGCGTCACCGTGCGCGGCTATCTCTCGCAGCTGGGGCCGATCGTGCCGCAGGGCTTCGACTGGGCCGCGGTCGAGGAGAATCCGTTCTTCTGGCCGCATGCGGCGCAGGTGGACGAGCTGGAAAGCTACATGGACGCGTTGCGCAAGTCCGGTGATTCGGTCGGCGCGCGCGTGGACGTGGTCGCCGACGGCGTGCCGCCGGGCTGGGGCGAGCCGATCTACGGCAAGCTCGACGGCGAACTGGCCGCCGCGCTGATGAGCATCAACGCGGTCAAGGGCGTGGAGATCGGCGACGGTTTCGACGCGGTCGCGCAGAAGGGTACCCAGCATCGCGACCTGATCACCCCGCAGGGCTTCCTGAGCAACCATGCCGGCGGCATCCTCGGCGGTATTTCCACGGGCCAGCAGGTCGTCGCCTCGATCGCGCTCAAGCCCACCTCCAGCCTGCGCCTGCCTGGCGAAAGCGTGGACGTGGACGGGCAGGTGATCGAGGTGGTCACCACCGGCCGCCACGATCCGTGCGTGGGCATCCGCGCCACGCCGATCGCCGAGGCGATGATGGCGCTGGTATTGATGGACCAGGCGCTGCGCCATCGCGCGCAATGCGGCGATGTAGGGCCGGTCTCGCCGCGCATCCCCGGGAGCGTGGATGGCTGACGCGCGACCACGCGTGTGGGTCAGCCAGCCGCTGTTCGACGAGGAAATCGAACGGCTCGGGCAGTATTTCGACGTGCGCGCCACCGCCGAGGTCAACCGGTATTCGCCGGAACAGGTCGCCGCGAACCTCGCCGGCGTGGAAGGCGCGCTGATCACCCTCAACGAGCGCGTCGGGGCCGCCGAAGTGGCCGGGGCCAACGCGCTGCGCGCGATCGCCAACGTGGGTGTCGGCTACAACAACCTCGACCTGCCGGCGCTGAGCGCGGCGGGCATCCTCGCCAGCAATACCCCGGACGTGCTCACCGAGACCACGGCCGACCTCGGTTTCGCCCTGCTGATGGCCGCGGCGCGGCGCATCACCGAGTCCGAGCGCTGGCTGCGCGAAGGACAGTGGCGGCAGTGGTCGTTCAGGACCATGCTCGGTCGCGACGTCCACGGCAGTACGCTGGGCATCCTCGGCATGGGCCGGATCGGCCAGGGCATCGCCCGGCGCGGCGCGCTCGGCTTCGGCATGAAGGTGCTGTACCACAACCGCAGCCGCCTGCCGGCCGAGGTGGAGGCGCAGACCGGCGCGCGGCATGTCGGTTTCGACGAGCTGCTGGCGCAGGCCGACCACCTGGTGCTGGTGCTGCCGTACACGCCGCAGTCGCACCATCTCATCGATCGCGCCGCGCTGGCGAAAATGAAGTCATCCGCCACCCTGGTGAACATCGCCCGCGGCGGGCTGGTGGATGAAATCGCGCTGGCCGATGCGCTGGCCAGCGGCCGCCTGGCCGCCGCCGGCCTGGACGTGTACGAAGGCGAGCCGGCCGTGCGCGCCGAGTTGCTGGCACTGCGCAACGTGGTGCTGACCCCGCACATCGGCAGTGCCAGCCTGGACACCCGTCGCGCCATGGTGGCGCTGGCGGTGGACAACCTGATCGCCGCGCTGGGCCAGGGCCCGGATGCCGGCCGCCCGCCGAGCGCGCTGAACCTGGCCCAGGTCGAAGCCGGCAAAACCGGCGGCGAGACCGTGCGCGCTGGCAAAATCGGCGACGAAAAACGATAGGGAACCTCCGCGCGCGCTTTCCCGGAGGTTCCCCGAACCCAGCTTGCCTGCGCTGTCCCCCTTTCCCATTCGAAGCATTGAACAACCCATGAGCCAGAACAACCGTCTTTTCAACGTCGCCGTCGTCGGCGCCACCGGCGCGGTCGGCGAGACCATGCTGAGCATCCTCGCCGAACGCGATTTCCCGATCGGCAAGCTGTACGCGCTGGCCTCCGAGCGTTCGGCCGGCGGCACGGTCGAATACAAGGGCGAGAAGATCCAGGTCCAGGACCTGGCTACCTTCGATCCCAAGGGCGTGGACATCGCCCTGTTCTCCGCCGGTGGCAGCGTCTCCAAGGAGTACGCGCCGAAGTTCGCCGCCGCCGGGGCGGTGGTGATCGACAACTCCTCGGCCTTCCGCTACGACGACGACGTGCCGCTGGTGGTGTCGGAGGTCAATCCGGAAGCGATGAAGGACCGCCCGCGCGGCATCGTCGCCAACCCGAACTGCTCGACCATGCAGATGCTGGTCGCACTGGGTCCGATCCATCGCCGCTACGGCATCGAGCGCATCAACGTGGCGACCTACCAGTCGGTCTCCGGCGGTGGTCGTTCGGCGCTGGAGGAGCTGGGCAAGCAGACCGGCCAGCTGCTGAACTTCCAGGAGATCGATCCGCAGCGCTTCCCGGTGCAGATCGCCTTCAACCTGATCCCGCACATCGACGATTTCCAGGACAACGGCTTCACCAAGGAGGAAATGAAGCTGGTGTGGGAAACCCGCAAGATCCTCGGCGACGACGGCATCCTGGTGAACCCGACCGCGGTGCGCGTGCCGGTGTTCTACGGCCATTCCGAGGCCGTGGCGATCGAGACCCGCGAGAAGATCACCGTCGAGGCGGCGCGCGAACTGCTGGCCAGCTCGCCGGGCGTGGAAGTGGTCGACGAGCGCAAGGCCGGTGGCTATCCGACCCCGGTGACGCACGCTTCGGGCAACGATGCCGTGTATGTCGGCCGCATCCGCGAGGACCTGTCGCATCCGCGCGGCCTGAACCTGTGGATCGTCTCGGACAACATCCGCAAGGGCGCCGCGCTCAACGCGGTGCAGCTGGCCGAACTGGTCGCTGCCGAGCAGGCCTGACGAGGCGTCCCTCTCCCGTCCGCGGGAGAGGGCGGGCTGGAAGCCGGGGGCGTGCGCGGCCGCGCCCCCGCCTCTGATTGGAGCGCGCATTGTCGCGCCCCCGTATCCAGTGGCAGGGCGCGACGTTATATTGGCGCCCATGAAACGCAGGGGCAGGGGCGCAAGGCGCCCGATACAAGGTCTGAGCGCGCTCGTCCTGACGCTGTGCAGCGGTGCTGCGATGGCGTTGGGGCTGGGCGACATCCGCGTGCTTTCCCGGCCCGGACAGCCGCTGGTAGCCGAAATCCCGGTCATCTCCAACGAGCCCGGCGAACTGGAGGAAGCGCGGGTGGCCCTGGCGTCGCCGGCCACCTTCGCCCGCGTCGGCCTGGAGCCGCCGCAGGGGCTGGTCAATGAACTGCAGTTCCAGCTCACCCAGGACGCGCACGGACGTGCGGTGATCCGGGTGACCAGCAGCTCGCCGGTATCGCAGAAGGCGGTCGCCTTCCTGATCGAGGTGGACTGGGGGCAGGGCAGGCTGGTGCGCGAGTACTCGGCCCTGGTCGATGCGCCCAACACCGCCGCGGCGATCGCCGAGCCGGTGATCGAAGCCCCGGCGGCAAGCGCCGAGAACCGCATCCTGCGCGAGACCGCGCCGGTCGCCGCGGCCGAGCCGCTGGCCGATGCACCGGCTGCCCAGCCGGCCGCGCCCGCGCCGGCCGCCGAGGTCGAGCGCCCGGCGGCACGCCGCGCGGCGGCCGCGGTCGCGCCGGTGGCGGCGGATTCGCTCACCGTGCGCGGCGGCCAGACCCTGTCCGGGATCGCCGCCCAGCTTGCCCGCCAGGGCGGCGGGACGCTCGACCAGACCATGGTCGCGCTGCTGCGGGCCAACCCGGACGCCTTCATCGGCGGCAACATCAACCGCCTGAAGGCCGGCGCGGTGCTGCGCACCCCCGAACAGGACGAGCTGGCGCGCGTGGGCGCGGCCGAGGCCCATGCGATGGTGCGTGAGCAGGCCGCGCAGTGGCGTCAGGCGCGCGCGCCGATCCCGCAGCCGGCCGAAGCCGGCGCGGCGGCGACCCCGGTGGCCACGGCTGCCCACCGCCCCGACGGCGATCCGAACGCCAGCGGTCCACGGCTGGAGATCGCGCCGGCCATTTCCACTGATGCGAAGAATGCCGGGACGACCAGCGGTACCAGTGCCGGAGGCGAGGGAGACATGGCGGCGAACGAACAACTGCAGCAGGCGCGCGAGGACATCGCCACGCGCGACGCGGAGATCCAGGAGCTGCGCACCCGCGTGGGCGAGCTGGAGAAGCTCAAGCAGGACCAGCAGAAGCTGATCGCGATGAAGGACAGCGACCTGGCCGCGGCGCAGCAGCGGCTGGCCAAATCCGGTGCCGGCACGCCCGCCGAGGGCGGCATGCCGGTCTGGGGCTGGGGCGGGCTGGCGCTGATCGTGGCCGGCGTTGCCGCCTGGCTGGCCTCGCGCCGGCGCAAGCCGTCGCCGCTGCCGCCGTTGCCGCGCCATGGCTTCGATGCCGCCGCGCTGGCGGCCGCGGTTCCTGGCGGCGAGGCACCCAGCGTCGGCGAGCGCGAGATCGACCGTGAAGTCGAACTCGAGGAAGTCGACCTGCATGAAGACGAGCGCCCGACCTGGCAGGCGCCGGTCGAACCGGTCGAGGTGGTCCGCGAGCCGGCATCCCCGGCCTGGCACGCTGCCGCGGTGGCGCCGCTGAACCCGGCGCCAGCCGGACGCGACCGCCTGGAACTGGCGGTGGCCTACCTCGACCTCGGCGATACCGAAACCGCGCGCAGCCTGCTGCAGGAAGTGGCCACCGGCGCCGACCCGGACGCCCGCGCCGAAGCCGTCGCGCTGCTCGGCCAGTTGCGCTGAGCGGCGCCCGTCGTCGCATCACGCCTGCCGTGCCCGCGGGCGTGGCGGCGATCCTGTAGAACCCGGCGGCCGCGTGGCCGTCGCAACCGGACAGCAGCATGCGTTACGCCCTCGGCGTGGAATACGACGGCAGCGAATTCCAGGGCTGGCAGCAGCTTGGCGAGACCGGCGGCCCCAGCGTCCAGGCCACCCTGCAGCAGGCGCTGTCCTCGGTGGCCGATTCGCCGGTCGCGGTGGTCTGTGCCGGACGCACCGATGCCGGGGTCCATGGCGAGTGCCAGGTGGTGCATTTCGACAGCCAGGCACGACGCGATCCGCGCGCCTGGATGCTCGGCACCACCACGCGCCTGCCGCCTTCGGTGGCGGTGCGCTGGTGCGTCCCGGTCGCCGATGATTTCCATGCGCGCTTTTCCGCGCGCGCGCGGCGCTATCGTTACCGCCTGCTGAACCGCAGCGTGCGCCCGGCGCTGTACCGGCAGACCCTGAGTTGGGAGCGGCGGCCCCTGGATGCCGGCCTGATGCATGCCGCTGCGCAGTCATTGCTCGGCGAAAACGACTTCAACGCCTTCCGCAGCGTGCAATGCCAGGCCCTGCACGCGCGCCGCGAGCTGCAGGCCATCTCGGTGCGCCGCGAGGGCGAAGTGGTGACGGTGGAGGTGCAGGCCAATGCATTCCTTCATCACATGGTGCGCAATATCGTGGGCTCGCTGGTGCTGGTCGGCGCCGGCGAGCAGCCGGTGGGATGGATCGCCGAACTGCTGGCCGGGCGTGACCGCACCGTGGCCGGACCGACGGCGCCGCCGCAGGGCTTGGTGTTCGTCGGGCCGCTGTACCCGCCGCAATGGCAGCTGCCCGCAGAGGTCACGCAATGAACCGCACGCTCTACCGCACCCGCATCAAGTTCTGTGGCATGACCCGGGCCGGCGACATCCGCCTGGCCGGCGAACTCGGCGTGGACGCGGTGGGCTTCATCTTCGCGCACGGCAGCCCGCGCCGGGTCGCACCCGCCGAGGCGCGCGCGATGCGCCAGGCCACCGCGCCGATGGTCGACGTGGTGGCGCTGTTCCGCAACAACAGCAAGGACGAGGTGCGTGAAGTGATCCGCACCGTGCGTCCGAGCCTGCTGCAGTTCCATGGCGAGGAGGAAGACAGCTTCTGCCGCAGCTTCAGCATGCCGTACATGAAGGCGATCCCGATGGGCGAGGGCGCGGCGCAGAACGCCCGCGCGCTGCAGATGGCCTATCCCAACGCGGCGGCGTTCCTGTTCGACAGCCATGCGCCCGGTGGCAGCGGCGGCAGCGGCCAGACCTTCGACTGGGCGCATGTTCCAACCGGCCTGCACCGCCCGTTCCTGCTTGCCGGCGGGATCACCCCCGACAACGTGTTCGACGCGATCGTGGCGACCCTGCCTTGGGGCGTGGACGTGTCCAGTGGCGTGGAAAGCGCCCCCGGCATCAAGGATGGCGACAAGATGCGGCGCTTCGTCGAGGAAGTGCGTCGCGCCGACTGCCACGAGTTGTCCTCGTAACCGCGTTCGCCGGCGGCGGGCCGGGCTCAGCCCAGTTCCTTCGCCAGCCACCCCGCCAGCGCATCGATCCGCCTGTCCGCGTTGCGGGCATCGGCGCACAGTACCCAACGCGCCCCGGTCGGCACGAATCCCCACGGCGCGATGAGTCGCCCGCTGGCCAGGTCGTCGGCCACCAGCGGCTCCGGTGCGATGGCGATGCCCAGGCCGGCGACGGCGGCCTCCAATAGATAGAGCAGGTGTTCGAAGTCGCGACTGGCCCGCAGCGCGCCGGCGTCCACGGCCTGGGCGGCGGCCCATTCGGGCCAGGCCTGGGGCCGGGAGCGGGTGCCCAGCAGGGGTAGTCCGGCCAGGTCGGCGGGCGGCAGGCGCGCCCAGGCGCCTGCATCGGCCAGCTGCGGGCTCAGCACCGGGCCGATGCGTTCCTGGGCCAGCTCGTGGACCCGCCAGCCTGCCGGCCAGGGGGGCGATTCCAGCAGCAGGGCCACGTCCAGGCCGGCCAGGTCCGGGCCGGGCGGCTGTTCGGTGACCGACAGGTGCAGGGTCAGCGCCGGCAGTTCCTCGCCCAGCCGCGCCAGCCGCGGAATCACCCAGCGCGCCAGCAGGCTGCCGCTGCAACCCAGGACCAGCGGGCCGCCGGCGGGCCCGCGACGCAGCTCGCGCCAGGCCTGGCGCAGGCGGGTGAACGCCTCGCCGCTGGCCTCGCTCAGCTGCTCGCCGGCGGCGGTGAGGACCAGGCCGCGGCCCTGGCGGGCGAACAGCGGAGTGCCCAGTGCCTCTTCCAGGGTGCGGACGTGGCGGCTGACCGCGCCATGGGTGACGTGCAGCTCGTCGGCGGCGCGGCTGACGCTGCCCAGGCGGGCGGCGGCCTCGAAGGCGCGCAGGGCCGGCAGGGGCGGAAGATCGCTGCTCATGTGAGTAGAACTCACTGATGGTGGAGGATTGCTCGATTATCCCCGCCAGCGCCTTGCGGTAAAGTGCCAGCCATTGCGGGGATTTCGCCGCGCGTACAGGCAGGGCCGAAGATGTCGGACAAGTTGATCGGTGAGTTTCAGGGTGACTACCACGCCTATCCGGATGCGGCGGGGCACTTTGGCCGTTACGGTGGCCGTTTCGTCGCCGAAACCCTGATCGGCCCGCTGCAGGAGCTGGCCGCCGCCTATGACGAGGCGCGCCGGGATCCGGCCTTCATCGCCGCCTACGACAAGGATCTCAAGCACTACGTCGGCCGGCCCAGCCCGATCTACCACGCCGAGCGCCTGAGTCGCGAAGTGGGGGGCGCGCAGATCCTGCTCAAGCGCGAGGACCTGAACCACACCGGCGCGCACAAGATCAACAACACCATCGGCCAGGCCCTGCTGGCCAGCCGCATGGGCAAGACCCGCATCATTGCCGAGACCGGTGCCGGCCAGCACGGCGTGGCCAGTGCCACCGTGGCCGCACGGCTGGGCCTGGAGTGCGTGGTCTACATGGGCGCCACCGACATCGAGCGGCAGAAGATCAACGTCTACCGCATGAAGCTGCTCGGTGCCACGGTGGTGCCGGTCACCTCCGGCTCGGCGACGCTGAAGGATGCGCTCAACGAGGCGATGCGCGACTGGGTGACCAACGTGCGCGACACGTTCTACATCATCGGCACCGTCGCCGGTCCCGATCCGTACCCGCGCATGGTGCGTGATTTCAATGCCATCGTTGGCCGCGAGGCGCGCGCGCAGATGCTCGAGGACTACGGCCGGCTGCCCGACGCGATCACTGCCTGCGTCGGTGGCGGCAGCAACGCGATCGGCCTTTTCCATTCCTTCCTCAACGACCGCGACGTGGCCATCTACGGCGCCGAGGCGGCGGGCGACGGCATCGCCACCGGCCGCCACGCCGCATCGATCGCGGCCGGTCGCCCGGGCGTGCTGCATGGCAATCGCACGTACGTGATCTGCGACGACGACGGCCAGATCATCGAGACGCATTCGGTCTCGGCCGGCCTGGACTACCCCGGCGTCGGTCCGGAGCACGCCTTTCTCGCCGACACCGGCCGGGCGACCTACCTGGGCATCACCGACGACGAGGCACTGGCCGCCTTCCACCTGCTGGCGCATACCGAGGGCATCCTCGCCGCGCTGGAATCCAGCCATGCGGTAGCGCAGGCGATCAAGCTGGCGCGCGACCTGCCCAGGGACGCACTGGTGCTGTGCAACCTGTCCGGGCGTGGTGACAAGGACGTGCATACGATCGCGGCCAGGGAAGGAGTGACGGTATGAACCGCATCGCAGACAAGTTCGCCGATCTCAAGGCGCGCAGCCGCAAGGCGCTGATCCCCTTCATCACCGCCGGCGATCCTTCGCTGGAGGCGACCGTGCCGGTCATGCACGCCCTGGTGCGCGCCGGTGCCGACGTGATCGAGCTTGGCGTGCCGTTCTCGGATCCGATGGCCGATGGCCCGACCATCCAGCGCAGCTCCGAGCGCGCGCTGGGACGCGGTGCCGGCCTGGCTTACGTGCTGGAGGCAGTGCAGGAGTTCCGCCGCGAGGACGCGACCACGCCCGTGGTGCTGATGGGTTATCTCAATCCGGTGGAAATCCACGGTACCGAGCGCTTCGCCAACGCGGCGGTCGCCGCCGGCGTGGACGGCGTGCTGCTGGTCGACCTGCCGCCGGAAGAGTCGGCTGAAACCCGCGAGGTGTTCGGACGGGCAGGGCTGGCGCTGGTCGCGCTTGCCGCGCCGACCACCGACGAGGCCCGCCTGCCGCGGGTCTGCGCAAGCGCCCAGGGCTACCTGTACTACGTCAGCTTCGCCGGGGTGACCGGTGCCGACCGGCTCGATGTCGGCGCCGCCGGCCAGCGCCTGCAGGCCATCCGCCGGCACAGCCCGGTGCCGGTGGTGGCGGGTTTCGGCATCAAGGACGCCGCCAGTGCCGCGGCCATGGCCGTGGACGCCGATGGCGTGGTGGTCGGCAGCGCCCTGGTCCAGGCGCTGGAAGGCGCGGCCGACAGCGGCCAGGCGCGCCAGCGCGCCGAGGCCTTCCTGGCACCGCTGCGGGCGGCGCTGGACGCGGGCTGAGCCGCCGGCATCCGGTCGTTCCGTACGCCGCCGTCCTGCACCGTATCGGGGCGGCTGGGATAGACTGACGCCCCTCTGCGGCCCTCCGGGGCCGCCCTGCAAGGATCGTCATCACCGCATGAGCTGGCTCAGCAAACTGATGCCTTCGGGCATCCGCACCGACAACACCCCGGCCAAGAAGCGCAGCGTCCCCGAGGGCCTGTGGGAGAAGTGCAGCAACTGCGGCACCGTGCTGTACCGCCCCGAGCTCGAGGAGAACCTCGAGGTCTGCCCGAAGTGCGGCCACCACATGGCCATCCGGGCGCGCGCGCGGCTGGCGTCGCTGTTCGACGAGGGCAGCACCAGCGAGATCGCGGCCCACCTCGGCCCGGTCGACGTGCTGAAGTTCCGTGACCAGAAGAAGTACGCCGACCGCATCAAGTCCACCCAGAAGGCCACCGGCGAGTACGACGCCCTGGTCGCCATGCGCGGCACCGTCAAGGGCAACCCGCTGGTGGCGTCCTCGTTCGATTTCGCCTTCATGGGCGGCTCGATGGGGTCGGTGGTCGGCGAGCGTTTCGCCCGCGCGGCGGAAGTCGCGCTGGAGCTGGGCTGCCCCTACGTGTGCTTCTCCGCCAGCGGCGGCGCGCGCATGCAGGAAGGCCTGTTCTCGCTGATGCAGATGGCCAAGACCTCCGCGGCGCTGGGTCGCCTGCGTGAAGCCGGCCTGCCGTACATCTCCGTGCTGACCCATCCGACCACCGGTGGCGTCTCGGCCTCGTTCGCGATGCTGGGCGACATCAACATCGCCGAGCCGCAGGCGCTGATCGGCTTCGCCGGCCCGCGCGTGATCGAGCAGACCGTGCGCGAGAAGCTGCCGGAAGGCTTCCAGCGTTCCGAATTCCTGCTCGACCACGGCGCGATCGACCAGATCTGCGATCGTCGGCAGATGCGCGACCGGCTGGCCGACCTGACCGCGATGATGATGCGCCAGGCGCGTCCGGCCGCCGACGACAAGCCGGCCGCGGCATGAGTGCACGCAGGTATTTCGGCACCGACGGCATCCGCGGCCGGGTCGGCGTGGGTCCGATCTCGGCGGATTTCGTCCTGCGCCTGGGCAATGCCCTGGGCCGGGTGCTGACCGAGGCCGGCAGCGGTCGCCCGACCGTGCTGATCGGCAAGGACACGCGGATTTCCGGCTACATGTTCGAGGCGGCGCTGGAGGCCGGGCTGGTCGCCGCCGGCGCCGACGTGCAGCTGATCGGGCCGATGCCGACGCCGGCGATCGCCTTCCTGACCCGTACCCTGCGCGCCGATGCCGGCATCGTGATCAGCGCCTCGCACAACCCGCACCACGACAACGGCATCAAGTTCTTCTCGTCCGAAGGCGAGAAGCTCGACGATGCCACCGAACTGGCGATCGAAGCCGCGCTCGACGCGCCGTTCCTGACCGTCGATTCGACACGCCTGGGCAAGGCCGCGCGCGCGCGCGATGCGATCGGACGCTACATCGAGTTCTGCAAGTCCAGCGTGCCGCGTGATTTCAACCTGCGCGGGCTGAAGATCGTGCTCGACTGCGCGCACGGCGCGACCTACCACATCGCCCCGCTGCTGTTCCGCGAGCTGGGTGCCGAGGCGGTGGTGATCGGTGCGGCGCCGGATGGCCTGAACATCAACGATGGCGTGGGCTCGACCCACATCGACAACCTCGCCATGAAGGTGCGCGAAGTCGGCGCCGACCTGGGCATTGCCTTCGACGGCGACGGCGACCGCGTGCTGATGGCCGACGACCAGGGCAATCCGGTCGATGGCGACGACCTGCTGTACGTGCTGGCGCGTGCCTGGCAGGCCAGTGGCCGGCTCAAGGGCACGGTCGTCGGCACGCTGATGACCAACTACGGGCTGGAGCAGGCGCTCGCCAGGCTGCAGATCCCGTTCCTGCGGGTCAAGGTCGGTGATCGCTACGTCCACCAGGCGCTGGTCGAGGGCGGTGGCGTGCTGGGCGGGGAAACCTCCGGCCACATGCTGTGCCTGGACCGGGCCACGACCGGCGACGGCATCGTCAGCGCGCTGCAGGTGCTGGAGGCGCTGAAGCGTGAAGGCGTGGGCCTGCGCCAGGCGTTGTCGGGCCTGCGCAAGGTGCCGCAGAAGACCGTGAACGTGAAGCTGCAGGGCAACGCGAAGGACACCGTTGGCGCGGCTTCGGTGCAGCAGGCGCTGCTGCATGCGCAGGCGGCGGTGGAGGGCAGGGGGCGCGCCTTCCTGCGCCCGTCCGGCACCGAGCCGGTGGTCCGGGTCACGGTGGAAGCCGATGACGCGGCGCTGATGCAGTCGACCCTGGACGCGCTGGCCGAGGCGGTCCGCGCGGCGGTCTGAATTCTTCAGGCTTGGGTTTTGAATCGGGGACGCCGGCCTTGTGCCGGCGTTTTCTTTTGCAGTGTGTTCTCTGGGGGAAGCGGGGCGCCCGCTTTCGCGGGCTGTATTGGGGGTTATTGGGGGCGCGCCTGGGTGGGCGGTTGGTTTTGCCCTGACTTACGTTGTGGTGCGCCGCCCCGACGGGCATGGGCGCGTCGGTTTCGGCAGACGTCCCTGTCGTGACGAAACCGAACGTGGGCCGTCCATGGCCCACTCGCGCCCATACCCGCCGAGGCGTCGCCCGGCGCTTTTATTTCCCCATTCTTCAAAAGCGCGCCGGGAGGGAGGGAAGAGAAGAGCGACGTCCCTGACGTCCAGTGATCTGTGGCGCCCGGCCTTCGTTCGCCGTTGTCGATCAAGCCATCGAAGTCCATT
>Ga0160472_100124_pt1 | contig 122329 bp, 123 predicted proteins | sample HID1973M_E11MG_FD_108267 | JGI IMG/M metagenome (GOLD analysis project Ga0160472, IMG submission 108267) | Enriched mosquito-associated microbial communities from UW Madison campus, WI, USA - HID1973M_E11 MG | ecosystem: Host-associated > Arthropoda: Insects > Digestive system > Unclassified ... | reverse complement strand
CGGCAGCCAGTCTGTCAGAAGATAAAGAAAATCAGCAAGTTCTGTGGAGTTGCTGAGATTTGCGGGAATAGCTCAGTTGGTAGAGCACGACCTAGCCAAGGTCGGGGTCGCGAGTTCGAGTCTCGTTTCCCGCTCCAATTTCACAAAAACGCCGCTCATTGAGCGGCGTTTTTGTTTGTGCGTTTTTTATATTTCTCGACCTGAAAAAAACAAAAAATCGCAGCCTGCGGCAGCTCCTACATTAAATATCTGTAGGAGCTGCCGCAGGCTGCGATCTTTTGCGTTACAAAGGGACGGTTTTACAACGTCGGGTAGTCAATATAGCCAACCGGGCCCTTGCCGTAGAACAGTTCCGGACGCGCCTCGTTCAGCGGCGCGTCGGCCTTCAGGCGTGCCGGCAGGTCAGGGTTTGCGATGAACGGTACGCCGAAGGCCACTGCATCGGCCTTGCCACTGGCCAGGGCGGCGTTGGCGCTGTCCCTGGTGAAGCGTTCGTTGACGATGTACGGGCCGCCAAAGGCTTCCTTGAGTTGCGGACCGAGGCTGTCGGCACCTTCCTTCTCGCGCGAGCAAATAAACGCGATGCCGCGCTTGCCCAATTCACGCGCCACATAGGTGAAGGTTTCCGCCAGGTTGTCATCGCCCATGTCATGGGAGTCGGCGCGCGGTGCCAGGTGCACGCCGACGCGGCCGGCACCCCAGACTTCGATGGCGGCATCGGTCACTTCCAGCAGCAGGCGCGCCCGGTTTTCCAGGGAGCCGCCGTACTGATCGGTGCGCTGGTTGGTGCTGCTCTGCAGGAACTGGTCGAGCAGATAACCGTTGGCGCCGTGGATTTCCACACCGTCGAAGCCGGCGGCCTTGGCGTTTTCCGCGCCAGTGCGGTACGCGTCGACGATTTCGGCAATTTCTGCGGTTTCCAGGGCGCGTGGGGTCGGGTAGTCAGCCAGCGGGCGAACCAGGCTGACATGGCCCTTGGGCTGGATGGCGCTCGGCGCGACCGGCTTTTCACCGCCCAGGTACGACTCGTGGGACACCCGGCCGACGTGCCACAGCTGCAGGAAAATCTTGCCGCCCGCGCCGTGAATGGCTTTGGTCACGTTGGACCAGCCACGCACCTGGTCGTTGGACCAGATGCCCGGGGTGTCCGGGTAACCCACGCCCATCGGCGTCACCGAAGTGGCTTCGCTGAGAATCAGGCCGGCGGAGGCGCGTTGCACGTAGTACTCGGCCATCAGCGCGTTCGGCACACGGCCATCGTCGGCGCGGCAGCGGGTGAGTGGGGCCATGATGATGCGGTTGGCCAACTCGACGTCGCCCAGTTTGATCGGATCGAAAATAGTCGTCATTTAAAGGCTCTCTTTTGAAGATCAGTTAGCAATAGCCAGTTCGGGATTGCCGCTCTGGCGGAAGGTAATCAGGGTCACCAGCAGGGCGAGTACCGCCAGTGCCGCTGCGGCGAGGGGCACGCTGGTCAGGCCGAACCCGTGGGCGATCACGCTGCCGCCCACCCAGGCGCCGAGTGCGTTGCCGACGTTGAACGCGCCGATGTTCAGGGTCGACACCAGGTTCGGCGCCGCCTTGCCGAAGGTCACCACGTTCACCTGCAGGGCCGGTACGGCGGCGAAGCACGCGGTGGCCCAGAGGAACAGGGTGATTTCCGTCGGGATCAGCGCGACGCTGGTCCAGGTCAGCACGGTGGACACCACGGCCATGGTGATGAACACGCCGATCAGCGTTGCGGCCATGCCTTTGTCGGCCAGCTTGCCGCCAATAATGTTGCCGACCGTCAGGCCCAGGCCGATGAGCATCAGGGTCCAGGTCACGCCGCGGGGCGAGACACCGGTGACTTCGCCCAGCAGCGGCGCGACGTAGGTGAACAGGGTGAATACCGAGGCGGCGAACAACGCGGTCATGCTCAGGGACAGCCAGATGCCGGCGCCCTTGAGTGCGGCCAGTTCAGCGCGCATGTCGAGTTTTTCTTCATCGCGCTTGGCCGGCAGGAAGCGGATCAGGCCGATCAGCGCGATCACACCGATCACGGTCACTGCCCAGAAGGTCGAACGCCAGCCGGCTTCCTGGCCGAGTGCGGTGCCCAGCGGCACACCGAGGACGTTGGCCAGGGTCAGGCCGGTAAACATCAGGGCCACGGCCGAAGCGCGTTTGTTGGCGGGGACCAGGCCGGCAGCCACCACCGAACCGATCCCGAAGAAAGCGCCATGGCACAGGGCGGTGACCACACGGGCGAACATCAGCACGTTGTAGTCGCCGGCCACGGCGCAGAGCAGGTTGCCGATGATGAAAATGCCCATCAGCGCTACCAGGGCAGCCTTGCGCGGCAGCCGGGCGGTGGCCATGGCCATGAACGGTGCACCGATGGCGACGCCCAAGGCGTAACCGGTCACCAGCCAGCCGGCACCGGGGATCGACACACCGAGGTCCGCCGCCACGTTGGGCAGCAAGCCCATGATGACGAACTCGGTGGTGCCGATGGCGAAGGCGCTCAAGGCGAGGATAAGTAGCGAGAGGGGCATGGGTCATTCCTTTTGGCTGACTGACGTTAAGGGTCAGAGCTCTTTGCTGAAGGTTTTGAGGAACTCCTGGATGGTTTCCTCATTACGTTTGAAGAAGTGCCACTGGCCGACTTTACGGCTGCTGATCAGGCCGGCGCGTTGCAGGGTCGCCAAGTGCGCGGACACCGTGGACTGCGACAGGCCGCAACGTTGATCGATCTGCCCGGCGCAGACGCCGTGCTCATTGCTGTGGGACTGGTCGGGAAATTCGACGGTCGGGTCTTTGAGCCAGTGCAGGATTTCTCGCCGTACTGGGTGTGCCAGGGCTTTTATTATTTCGTCGAGATTGAGGGTCATGGTGTGGGCTCGTGATGGTTGAAACGCTATATCGCGATGAAGCGAACTTTAAATCGGTATTTCGCGATATACAAATATGATTTGGCTCTGACCGGCTCACATTTCGGTATATCGGGTTATATCGATACGTTGGGTACAACGTTAGCAGGGGCGGTGCTAAGCTGCGCCAATGAATTATCTCGCACATCTACATCTCGGTGGGCAGCGTCCCGGCCAATTGCTCGGCAGCCTGTATGGCGATTTCGTCAAAGGGCGCCTGCAAGGGCAGTTCGCCCCGGAAATCGAAGCGGCCATCCAGTTGCATCGCAGCATCGACGTGTTCACCGATCGCCATCCGCTGGTGGATGCCTCGCTGTCGCGTTTCTCAACGACGCGCCGGCGCTATGCCGGGATTGTCCTCGACGTGTTTTTCGACCATTGCCTGGCGCGGGACTGGGCGTTGTATGCCGACCGGCCGCTGCAGCTGTTCACGTCCGATGTTTACCGGGTGCTGTCCAGCGAGCGACAACTGCCCGAACGCCTGGCGAAGATTGCGCCGCACATGGTGGCCAACGACTGGTTGGGCTCTTATCAGGAATTTGAAGTGCTGGAGCAGGTGTTGCGCGGGATTTCGCGGCGGTTGACCCGGCCGGAGGAGTTGGCTTCAGCCATGCAGGAATTGCGGGTGCTGTATGAGCCGTTGAGTGATGACTTCAGGTTGTTCTATCCGCAGCTTCAGGATTTTGCGACGCAGCGACTTTAGGCAAGATCAAAAGATCGCAGCCTGCGGCAGCTCCTACAAAAATTGGCGTAGGAGCTGCCGAAGGCTGCGATCTTTTCTATCAGGCGGCGACCAGTTCGCCGTTACGACGCGGCTCGGCATGTTTCGCGACCTCACCAAACAATACCCCCTGCACCGCCTGCTGCGCTTCAAACGCCAGCGCCGCACGTTCGCGGCCTTCGCAAGCAATCGGCTTGAGCAGATGAATCTCCACACCGCCACGATCATTGGCGAACAAACGCATCAAGTGCGAAAGCAAATCATCGTCGCCAATGAAGGGCGCCAGCGTGCAAGGTTGACCCTCACGCACATAGCGAATCGCCACGGGTTGCAGCGCCACTTCGGAGTCAATGGCGGCGGACAGCAGGCGGCCGTGAAAGGTGCGCAGCGAGCGGCCGTCGGTGGTGGTGCCTTCCGGGAACATCAGCAACGGATGGGCCTGCTGCAGGTGGCGTGTCATCTGCTTGCGGATCAATTGGCTGTCGCCCGATCCGCGACGGATGAACAGGCTGCCGGCCTTCGCGGCCAGCCAGCCGGCCACCGGCCAGGTGCGCACTTCGGCTTTGGACAGGAACGACAGCGGGGTGAGCATGCCCAGCAGCGGAATGTCGGTCCAGGACACGTGGTTGCTGACCCACAGCATCGGCGCCTGCGGCAGTTCGCCGTGGACGCTTACATCAAAGGGCAGGGCGTTGCTCAGGCGCGCCATGAAAAACCGCGACCAGCGTTGCCGGCGCTCCATGGAATGGGCCAGTCCCAGGCGCTCGAACAGACCGAACAAACTGGCCATGCTCAAGCCCAGCCCGACCACCAGCAGCACCCGGGCGATTCGCGCGTACACGCGCAAGCGGCTCATCACACGGCCGCCTTGAAGTGCCGGGCGTAGCGCGGGCAGAGCTCGTCGCGCTTGAGCAGGATGAACACATCGGCGACCTGGAAGTCTTCGTCCCAGCAGGGCTCGCCGCAAATCTTCGCGCCCAGGCGCATGTAGGCCTTGAGCAGAGGCGGCATTTCGGCAATCACGTTGGAGGGAATGTCGAGGCTCGGCAGCGGCTTTTTCGGTTCGGCCCGCAGGTATTCGGTGCACAGGTAGCGCTCGCGCAGGCGCTGCATGATCGCGTGGGCCTGCACGCCGCCATCCTGCATCGGAATGCTTGCGCAACCCATCAGGTAGCTGTAGCCGCCCTGGTTCAGCACTTCCGCCAGTTCGCCCCAGAGCACGGCGATGGTGCCGCCGTTGCGGTAGGCCGGGTCGACGCAGGTACGGCCGATTTCCAGGATCGGGCCTTGCAGGTGCATCAGGCCGTGCAGGCTGAATTCTTCTTCGCTGTAGAACTTGCCCAGGCTGCTGGCGGCGGTGTGGTCGAGCAGGCGGGTGGTGGCCACCAGGCGCCCGCTGTTCAAGTCGCGCACGCCGATGTGGGCGCAGTGAACGTCGTAGTCATCCATGTCCAGACCCAGTTCGGCACCCTTCAACTTGGCGTTGAATTCGCCGCTGAACACGTTGAAGCGCAAGGCCTGGGCCTCCTGCAGCGCCTCCGCGCCCACCAGGCGTTCGGCTTGCAGGCGGCGTTCGTTGCCGGTGTCGCTGATACGGGCGGTCTGCGTCATGACGAATCTCCGTGCGGGCTGCTGCCCGTCTTTGGGTGGCAGCGGATCGGCTTTCTTTGTCTGGCCTGTTTGTGCAAAGTCAGGCTATGTAACCCCGGTGTCATCGCCATTAAGCTTTGGTGATGCTTCCATGACAGCCCACAAGGAGCCTTTTATGCCCTGGCAAACCCTGCTAGAACGCCGTGACCGCCTGCCCGCCAACCCTGACCTGGGCGAGGGTTTTGCGACCTTGCTCCAGCACCTGGGTACGGTCTCGCCGTTCGAATTGGCGGTGGCTGGCGGACGGTCGATGGCGACGCCGGGGCTGGCCTTTCTGGTGGGGTATCAGGCGGCCCTGCGCATGCTCTGGCCGAGCGCGCCGGCGAGCCTCGGCGCGCTGTGCGCCACAGAGCAGCGCAGCCTGCGCCCGGCCGACATGCAAACCCGCTTGAGCGGATTGCGCCTGAGCGGGCGCAAGGATTTCGTCACCGCCGGCGATGCGGCCGACTGGCTTTTGGTAGCAGCCCGCAGCGAAGAGTTGGGCGAGAATCCGCGCCTGAGCCTGGCGGTGATCTATCCGGATGAACCGGGTGTGCGCGTGGAAAAGCTTGCGCCGATCCCGTTGATGCCGGACGTCAGCCACGGCCGTCTGTTTCTGGATAACGCCCTGTGCGAGTTGCTCGCCGGGGATGGTTGGGACGCTTACGTAAAACCCTTCCGCACGCTGGAAGATGTCTATGTGCTCAGCGCCATGACGGCCTGGTTGTACGGGGTTGGTCAGGCGTGCGATTGGCCGCAGGCGTTGCAATTGCGTTTGCTGGCGCTGCTGGCCGGGTGTGCGGAAGTCAGTCGGCAGGCCCCGACCAATCCGGCCGGGCATGTTTTGCTCGGTGGGTTGTTTGCTCAGTTTGAGGGGCTCAAAACTGAACTGAATCAGGCATTGGCCGAGGGTCCACCGCAGTGGGCGGTGATGTGGAAGCGGGATCAGGCGGTGATGGATCTGGCCGCGGGGGCGCGGGGCAAGCGGTTGGCCAAGGCGCTGGCGGAATCTTCAGTGAATTGACCGGCCCTATCGCTGCGATGCGGCGACCCGACAAGCCAGCTCCAGTTCAAAGGATCGTCGGTGAATTGACCGGCCACATCGCTGGCAAGCCAGCTCCTACAGGGATCTGTGTCGAGTAAAAAATGGGTGATCGACATCAAACCCTTTAGGAGCTGGCTTGTCGGGTCGCCGCATCGCAGCGATGAGGACCTGACAGGCGATACAAATCCAGAACCTGTCATCAAATCCAACTACGCTCAGCAGGCCCATTCTGCGAGCTCCCGCCATGCCCAAAGGCCTGACCCTTGCTCTAATGCTGCTGCTCAGCCTCACCGCCAAAGCCGAAACCTGGCCCGCCGAGCAATGGTCAAGCACCCCCGCACCGGTCAGCCCGGAGCTTGAGGCCCTGGAGGCCTACGCTTTCCCGTCCCGCAGCGAAGTCACCCGTGAAGGCATCCGCACCGACGCCTTGCTGGTCATCCGCGACGGGCAGTTGATCTACGAGCGCTACGCCGGCCCGACCCGTGCCGACACCCCGCACCTGACCTGGTCGATCAGCAAAAGCCTGATGGCCACGGTGCTCGGCGTGGCCTACGGCGAAGGACTGTTCAAGCTGCAGGACCCGGCGCAGATGTATTACCCGCCGCTGAAAAAACACCCGGACATGACCATCGCCGACCTGCTGCACTGGTCTTCGGGCCTGGACTGGCAGGAGGACTATGAGCTCGCGCCATTGAAGTCTTCAGTGGTGGCCATGCTTTATACACGCGGGCATGGGGACATGGCGGCGTTCACCGCCGACCACGGACGGTACGCCGCGCCGGGTCAGGCATTTCGCTACTCCAGCGGTGATAGCAATCTGTTGTCCGCTGCGCTGAAAACCATTGTCGGCCCCAGTCGTTATCCCGACTATCCGTGGACGGCGTTGTTCGAACCCTTGGGCATTCGCCATGCCGTCTGGGAAACCGATGCCACTGGCACGTTTGTGGCTTCGTCCTATGCCTACCTCACCGCCCGGGACCTGGCGCGGGTCGGACTGCTGATGGCCCGCAACGGGCGTTGGCGGGATCGGCAGCTGCTGCCCAGGGACTGGGTCAACTTCAACCGTGAACCCTTTGCCGGGTTTCACGCCCGTCAGGACGAAGCCGTGCCCGGCGGTCACTGGTGGCTCAATCGCTCCGTGGAGGGCGCCTCCCGACCCTGGCCCGACGCTCCCGCCGATACCTTCGCCGCGCTGGGGCATTGGGGCCAGGCCATGTACGTGATGCCCGAGGAAAAGCTGGTGATCGTGCGCTACGGCGATGATCGCGATGGCAGCTACCGGCACAACGAGTTGCTCAAGCTGGCGCTCAAGGCCTTTGCCGGGACGGTGCAGCCATGAGTTTCATTCGCCGCCGACCCTTCAGCTCGTTGCTGTTGCTGGGATTGATCGCCTTGCTTGCCTGGATTTGGCACGAGCGCGTGGCACTCCGGGCCTTCCCCGACATCATCAGCGCCTACACCGCCAAGGAATACTGTTCATGCCGCTACGTGATGAACAACGACGCCGGATATTGCCACCGCTATGTGAAGCAGTGGCTGCCCGCCAGCGCCTTCACCGATGACCCGGCCGGCAAGCGTGTCACGGTCAGCGGCCTGGGCCGCAGCAACAGTGCCGCATGGCTCGGCGAGCGCCAGGGTTGCCGCTTGCAGCCCTGATTTCCCTGCAGGTTCCACTCTGTGGAACCACATTCGATTGTCCTGGCGCGCGACTCGCGGTTATCTGGCGGTGAGCGCGACCTGCCTTTGACCTGTCGCGAAATCATCGCGAACAACAAGAACGGGATTACACCCGGCCCGAGGACAATCGTCATGACCCGATATCAGCACATCCTTGCCTGGCTCAGCGACGTGGCCAGCGACCTGCACGCCACCCGCCAGGACATCCACGCCCATCCGGAACTGGGTTTCGAGGAAAATCGCACGTCCGCGCTGGTGGCCAGGTCCCTGCAGGACTGGGGCTACGAGGTGCATGCCGGAATCGGCAAGACCGGTGTGGTGGGCGTTCTGCGCAACGGCAGCAGCCCGCGCAGACTCGGCTTGCGTGCGGACATGGACGCGCTGCCGATCATCGAGAACACCGGCGCGGCCTACAGCAGCCAGCATCAGGGCTGCATGCACGCCTGCGGGCATGACGGTCACACCGCGATGCTGCTGGGGGCGGCGCGATACTTGGCGGCGACCCGCCAGTTCGACGGCACCCTGACCCTGATTTTCCAGCCGGCCGAAGAGGGCCAGGGCGGCGCCGAAGCGATGCTCGCCGATGGCTTGCTCGAACGATTCCCGTGCGATGCATTGTTCGGCATGCACAACATGCCAGGGCTGGCCGCCGGTCATTTGGGCTTTCGCGAGGGACCGATGATGGCCTCGCAGGATTTGCTCAACGTGACCATCGAAGGCGTCGGCGGCCACGGATCGATGCCGCATCTGGCAGTTGATCCACTGGTGGCGGCGGCGAGTGTGGTGATGGCTTTGCAAACCGTGGTCGCGCGCAATATCGATGCGCAGCAGGCGGCGGTGGTCACGGTTGGCGCGCTGCAGGCCGGGGAGGCGGCGAACGTCATTCCACAACAGTCGATCCTGCGCCTGAGCCTGAGGGCGCTGAACCCCGAGGTGCGTGAGCAGACCCTCGAGCGTGTGCGGGCCATCATCGAGTCCCAGGCGCAAAGCTTCGGTTGCAGCTCACGCATCGAACACCGTCCGGCCTACCCGGTGCTGGTCAACCACGCGGCCGAGACCGAATTCGCCCGGCAAGTCGGCGTCGACCTGGTTGGCGCTGATGCGGTGGACGGCAACACCGCCAAGCTGATGGGCAGTGAAGACTTCGCCTGGATGCTGCAACGCTGCCCTGGCGCCTATCTGTTCATCGGCAATGGCGTATCGCGGCCGATGGTCCACAACCCCGCTTATGACTTCAACGATGACATCCTGCTGACCGGCGCCGCGTATTGGGGCGCGCTGACCGAGAGCTGGCTCAAGCCGGCCTGATTCCCGCCGCTTTCTACTGCCGCTGGACCGGGCGTGCGATGGCGCGCCCGCCGTTACCCACCAGGTTTTTGGAGAGTTCCCCATGCACACTTCGAGCACAGGCGTTTCGCGCACCCGGCAGGTGGTCGCCGCCGTTATCGGCAACGCCCTGGAATGGTATGACTTCATTGTCTACGGCTTTCTGGCCAGCATCATCGCCCGGCAGTTTTTTCCCTCTGATGACGAATACGCCTCCTTGCTGATGGCCCTGGCCACCTTCGGCGTCGGCTTCTTCATGCGCCCGGTGGGCGGCATTTTGCTGGGCATGTATTCGGACCGCAAAGGGCGCAAGGCGGCGATGCAAATGATCATCCGCCTGATGACCCTGTCCATCGCACTGATTGCGTTCGCGCCAGACTACGCCGCTATCGGCATGGGGGCGCCGCTGCTGATCGTGGTTGCGCGGATGCTGCAAGGCTTCGCTACAGGCGGTGAGTACGCCAGCGCCACGGCGTTTCTGGTGGAGAGCGCACCGGCGCACCGCAAGGGTTTGTACGGCTCGTGGCAACTGGTCGGGCAATGCCTGGCAGTGTTTGCCGGGGCGGCGATGGTCGCGTTGTTCACCCACCTGTTGTCCCCTGAGGCGCTGGAGAGTTGGGGCTGGCGCATTCCCTTTGTGCTGGGTTTGCTGATCGGCCCGGTCGGGCTGTGGATTCGCAAGCACATGGAGGAGCCGCAAGCGTTTCTCGCAGCGCGCAAGCAGGCCAAAGGCGCGAGCCCAAGCCTGATGCAAGTGATCAGCGAACACCGGCGCAGCATTCTGGTGTCGATGTGCCTGGCCTGTGGCGGGACCGTGTCGTTCTACGTGGTGCTGGTGAACATGCCGACTTTCGCCCACACGAACCTCGGCCTGCCGCTGGATCAGGTGCTGCTGGTGCAAATGCTTGCCGTGGCGCTGATGAGCGCCGTCATTCCGCTGTCCGGCGCACTGTCGGACCGCATCGGTCGACGCCCCGTGTTGATGGCATTCACCCTGGCGTTTTTCCTGATGGTCTATCCCTTGTATGTGTGGGTGGCGGCGGCGCCATCGGTGGAGCGTTTGCTGGTGATGCAAATGTTGCTGTGCTTTACGATCGGCGGCTTTTTCGGCCCGGCTCCGACCGCGCTGGCCGAGCAGTTCCCGATCGAAGTGCGTTCCACCGGGGTTTCGGTGGCCTACAACGTCGCTGTCATGTTCTTCGGCGGGTTCGCGCCGCTGATCGTCACCTGGCTGAGCAAGGTTCTGGCTACACCCGTCGCACCGTCCTTTTACGTCCTGTTCGCCTGCCTGCTGTCGCTGCTTGGCACCTACTGCATGCACGAAGCACCACGGGCAAAAAGATCCGTTGAACTCAATCTTGGGGTGAAACCTTGAGCAGTTATTCGATTGTTGAAATGGACGCCGATACGCTGTCCCGGGCCATTCACGGTCGGCAGGTGTCCTGTCGCGAAGTGATGCAGGCCTATCTGGCGCAGATCGAGCGCTTCAATCCCCAGGTCAATGCGCTGGTGTCGCTGCGGCCGGCACAGGTGCTGCTCGCCGAAGCCGACGAGTGTGATCGCCAGCTCGATCGGGGGCAGTCCCGCGGCTGGATGCACGGCATGCCGCAAGCGGTCAAAGACCTGGCGGCCACCGCCGGTTTGCGCACCACCCTGGGTTCGCCGCTGTTCGCCGAGCAGGTCCCGGAGCACGATGCCATCAGCGTGTCGCGGGTGCGTGACTGCGGGGCGATCATTATCGGCAAGAGCAACGTCCCGGAATTCGGCCTCGGCTCGCACACCTACAACAACGTGTTCGGCACCACCACCAACGCCTACGATCCGGCGCTGATTGCTGGCGGCAGCAGTGGCGGGGCGGCGGTGGCGCTGGCGTTGCGCATGCTGCCGGTGGCCGACGGCAGCGACATGATGGGCTCGCTGCGCAATCCGGCGGCGTTCAACAATATCTATGGATTTCGTCCGTCCCTGGGACGCGTACCGTTCGGGCCCGGCCCCGAGATGTTCGTCCAGCAACTGGCCACCGAAGGACCGATGGGCCGCACGGTCACCGATGTTGCCCGTCTGCTCGGTACCCAGGCCGGGTACGACCCGCGGGCGCCGTTGTCGCTGAAGGAGGATCCGCAGATATTTCACCAGTCTTTGCAACAGGATTTCAGGGATGTGCGGCTCGGCTGGCTGGGCGACTACAACGGCTACCTGCCGATGGACCCTGGTGTCATGAGCCTGTGTGAATCGGCGCTGCAGGACTTCACCGCACTGGGTTGCAGCGTCGAGGCCTGCCAGCCGGACTTTTCCATGGAGCGCCTGTGGCAAACCTGGCTGGTACATCGCCACTGGCTGGTGCAGGGCAGCATCGGCGGGTTGTATGCCGATGGGCAAAAACGCGAACAACTCAAGCCCGAGGCCCGATGGGAAGTCGAGGGCGGCCTGCGTCTGACGGCGGCGGATGTTTACCAGGCCTCGGTCAGTCGCAGTCAGTGGTATCGGGCGTTGAACGAATTGTTCGAACGTTACGACTTCCTGTTGCTGCCCACCGCCCAAGTGTTTCCTTTTGATGCACATACACCCTGGCCTAGCGTCGTTGGCGGGCAAAGCATGGACACTTACCACCGCTGGATGGAGGTCGTCATCGGGCCGACCCTGGCGGGCCTGCCAACCATGAATGTGCCAGTGGGATTCAACCCCGCCGGATTGCCCATGGGCCTGCAAATCATTGGCCCGGCCCAGGCCGACCGTGCGGTGTTGCAACTGGCGTATGCCCATGAGCAGTTGACCCAATGGGTCAGGCGCATGCCGCCCGCTTGCCTGCAAAATGCCTGAGACTGGCCGACGGGCCCGCATCTTGCTGTGCTTTGTGAAACAGAGCAGTGATCAGCGACACGGGCTGAGGGAGATCGAATCCATGCAGAGCAAGGCAGAAACCGGCAGCGTGCGTTCCGTCGAGCGCGCTCTGGCGATTGTCGAGTTGCTGGGTGAGCATCAGGCGTTGGGGCTTGAGGAGTTGCATTATCTGACCCGCTTGCCCAAGGCCACGGTGTCACGCATGTTGCTGACCTTGCAGGAGCAGGGCTGGATCCATCGCGGCCTGAGCGATCGGCGCTACCGGTTGTGCGCCAAGCGTCTGTTTGGTGACAGCCGGCAGCGCTTCAAGCGGCGCCTGGTGGAAAGCGCTGCGCCGCTGTTGCTGGAGTTGAGTGAGCGCACCGGGCTGGTGGTGGACCTTTCGTGCTTTGACGGTGAGCGGATCGAGGTCATGGAGAGCGCGATCCCCAAGGTGTTGCGCAAGCGCTATCCGAACACCTGCCAGATCGTCGGCCAGCACGCCAGCCTGTTCCATTCGGCCATGGGTCGGGCCTGCCTGGGCGAACTGGACAGCCATGAAGTGGAGCGGCTGGCTGCCCGTGCACAAATGACAGATGAGTCCCTGTTCAACACCAGTACGCAGGCCTTGCGCCAAGGCTTCGGGCAGCGCACCGAAGGTTACTGGGAGTATCCGGTGCGCCTGCCGTTCCTGATTCGCGCGGTGGCCTTGCCGATCCGCACCGATGGCCGGCTGGTGGGCAGCATGGCGCTTCACTGGCCAATGGATCAGGCGCCGGTGGAGCGGGTGCTCAATCTGCACCTCGACAGCCTGGCCAGCACCATTGGCAACGTTCAGCAGGCAATGGCCTGAGTTGAACTTGTGCTGGTTTAGAGACTCAAGGCAACACATTTCTTGCAACCTGTGTCAGGCCGGTTAAGGTTCAGCACAGGTTTCTTTGCCTTGCGAGCCTCCATGTTCAAACGCGCCGCCCTGCGATCCCTCGCTGTTCTGATGCTGTCCGGTACCGGATTGTCGGCCCACGCCGACTGGTACCTCGATGGCGAGTCTTCGCGCCTGTCGTTCGTCAGCACGAAAAACGCCAATGTCTCTGAAGTGCAGCGCTTTCTGGTCTTGCACGGCAAGGTCGATCCCCAGGGGCTGGCACAGGTTGAAGTCGAGCTGGAGTCGATCAACAGCGGCATTCCATTGCGCGATGAACGCATGCGCAAGGAGCTGTTCCAGATCGACCGGTTTGCCGAGGCGTTGATCACCACCCGGATCGATCTGCGTCCGATCAACGACCTCGCTCCCGGCGCACAGCTGGAGTTGCGCCTGCCGCTGACGGTGGACCTGCATGGCAAACAACACCAGTACCCCGCCGAACTGTTGGCGACCCGTCTCGATGACCGGCGCTTCCAGGTGGTGACCCTCGAACCGCTGGTGATCAATGCCGAGGATTTCGATCTGGCGCCCGGTCTGGAAGCGTTGCGCAAAATGGCCGGTCTCTCGGCGATCAGTCTTTCAGTACCGGTGAGTGCGGTGCTGATTTTCACGGCGCGCTGACATGGCCGGACCGATATTTCCCTGGCGTGAAGGCAACCGCTTCGAACTGTTGATCGATGGCCCGCAATTCTTTCCGCGCATGCTTGTGGCGATTGCCCGGGCCGAGGAACAGGTCGAACTGGAACTGTACCTGGTAGAGGCCGGAGCCTGCGCCGAAGCGGTGGTCCAGGCGTTGGTGCAGGCCGCCGAGCGCGGCGTGCGGGTGCGCTGCCTGTTCGACGATTACGGCAGCCTCGCCTTCACCCTGGCCCTGCGCCAGCGCCTGATCACTGCCGGAGTGGAACTGCGTTTCTACAATCGCCTGAACTGGCGGCGCTGGGTCGGCAACTTTTATCGCGACCATCGCAAGCTGTTACTGGTGGATCAAACGCTGGCCGTGGTCGGTGGCACCGGTGTCACGGACGAGTTCTGGACACCGGGCGAGGAAGTCAGCGAGTGGCACGAGGTGATGGTGGAAATCTCGGGGCCGCTGGTGCTCGACTGGCAGCTGTTGTTCGACCGGCAATGGATCGCCAACCGCCATCGCCGCGCGTGGAAACCTGCCTCGCATTTCGGCTTGCCGCGCCTGCCGCGCGTGCCGTCGACGGGCGAGGGCATGGGCCGGGTGGCCTATGCCGATGCCCGCCAGCACCGCGACATCCTGCAGTCCCTGGTGCGCGCGCTCAATAGCGGTCGGCAACGGATCTGGCTGGCCACGCCTTACTTCCTGCCAACCTGGAAAGTCCGTCGCTCCCTGCGCCGCGCCGCTTCCCGGGGCGTCGACGTGCGCTTGCTGCTGACCGGGCCGCGCACCGATCACCCGTCGGTGCGTTACGCCGGGCATCGCTACTACCCGCGCCTGCTCAAGGCCGGGGTGCAGATTTTCGAGTACCAGCCGTGTTTCCTGCACCTGAAAATGGTGCTGATCGATGATTGGGTGAGCATTGGTTCGTGCAACTTCGACCACTGGAACTTGCGCTTTAACCTGGAAGCCAATCTGGAAGCGCTGGACCCTGGATTGACCCGGGACGTAGTGGCGAGTTTCGAGCGGGATTTTGCCCAGAGCCAGGAAGTCAGCCTTGAGGCATGGCAACGCCGACCGTTGTGGCGGCGGGTCAAGCAGAGGGTGTGGGGGTGGGTGGATCGGGTGGTGGTGAATCTGCTGGATAGACGGGGATAGTCGCAACACCGCGCCCTTCTGTAGGCGCTGGCTTGCCAGCGATGGGGCCCTCACATTCAACATCACTGTTGACTGCGAGGACGCTATCGCTGGCAAGCCAGCTCCTACAGAGAATCGCGGTGTGTCAGGGGTTACAGCAACTCAAAACTCTGCTGCGTCACGTCCTGGGAATCCAGGCCGATCTGCACGTTGAACTTGCCGGGCTCAGCGCCGTACTTGAGCTGGCTGTTGTAGAACTTCAAATCATCCTCGGTGATGGTGAAGTGCACGACCTTCTGCTCGCCAGCCCTGATCATCACCTTCTGGAAGTTCTTCAGTTCCTTGACCGGACGGATCATCGAACCGGTCACGTCCTGGATGTACAGCTGCACCACGGTTTCACCGTCACGCTTGCCGGTGTTCTTCACCATGACGCTGGCGTCGAGCTTGCCGGTCTTGTTCAGGGTGGTCGACGACAGCGCCATGTCGCTCAGGCTGAAGTCGGTGTAGCTCAGACCAAAGCCAAACGGGAACAGCGGGCCGGTGGTGTCATCGAAATACTGCGAGGTGTAGTTGCCCGGTTTGCCCGGCGTGAACGGCCGGCCAATGCTCAGGTGGTTGTAGTAGGTCGGAATCTGACCCACCGAGCGCGGGATGGTGATCGGCAGTTTGCCCGACGGGTTGTAGTCGCCGAACAGCACGTCAGCGATGGCGTTGCCGCCCTCGGTGCCGCTGAACCAGGTTTCCAGGATGGCGTCAGCCTGTTCCTTTTCTTCGAGGATCGACAGCGGACGGCCGTTCATCAGCACCAGCACCAGCGGTTTGCCGGTGGCTTTCAGGGCGCGGATCAGCACGCGTTGGTTTTCCGGGATGTTCACATCGGTGCGGCTCGACGATTCGTGGGACATGCCACGGGACTCACCGACGGCGACCACCACAATATCTGCATCTTTCGCCGCTTTCACCGCTTCATCGACCAGCACGTTCGCCGGGCGCGGATCATCCACCACTTCCGGGGCGTCGAAGTTGAGGAAGTTCAGATACCCGAGGATTTTCGGGTCGCTGGTGATGTTGGCGCCGCGGGCATAAATCAGCGCCGATTGTGAACCCAGAGCAGCGGTCATGCCGTCAAATAGCGTGACCGATTGCGCAGGGCGTCCGTTGGCGGCCCAACTGCCCATCATGTCGATCGGTGCCTTGGCCAGCGGACCCACCAACGCGATTTTCGCGGTTTTCTTCAACGGCAGGGTTTCGCCCTGGTTTTTCAGCAGCACCATACTGCGACGCGCCACGTCGCGGGCTTCGGCGCGGTGCAGGCGGCTGTCGGCATTGGTGTCGGCCGGATCATCCTCGGCTTTGCCGATACGCAGGTACGGGTCCTTGAACAGGCCCATGTCGTACTTGGCGTCGAGCACAGCACGCACAGCGTTGTCGATGTCGCTCTGCTGGATTTCGCCGGACTTGAGCAGCCCAGGCAGCTCCTTGCCGTACAGGGTGTCGTTCATGCTCATGTGGATGCCGGCCTTGATGGCCAGCTTCGCGGCTTCGCGGCCATCGGCGGCGACACCGTGCTTGATCAGCTCGAAGATCGCCCCGTGGTCGCTGACCGCCAGGCCCTTGAAGCCCCACTCCTTGCGCAGCAGGTCGTTCATCAGCCAGGTGTTGGCCGTGGCCGGCACGCCGTTGATCGAGTTCAGTGCGACCATCACGCCGCCGGCACCGGCATCGATGGCGGCGCGGTACGGTGGCAGGTAGTCCTGATACATCTTGACCGGGCTCATGTCGACCACGTTGTAGTCGCGACCGCCCTCGACTGCGCCATACAGGGCGAAGTGCTTGACGCTGGCCATGATGCTGTCGGCGGCGTTGGCGCCGCTGCCCTGAAAGGCTTTGACCATGACGCCGGCAATACGCGACACCAGGTAAGTGTCTTCACCGAAGCCTTCGGAGGTGCGGCCCCAACGCGGGTCGCGGGAGATGTCGACCATCGGCGCGAAGGTGAGGTCGACGCCGTCCGACGCGGCTTCCTTGGCGGCGATGCGTCCGGACAAGCCGATGGCGTCCATGTCCCAGCTCGACGCCAGGGCCAGCGGGATCGGGAAAATGGTGCGATGGCCGTGGATCACGTCGTAGGCGAAGAACATCGGGATCTTCAGGCGGCTGCGCATCGCCGCGTCCTGCATCGGACGGTTTTCCGGGCGGGTGATGGAGTTGAACGTGCCGCCAATGTTACCCGCCGCGATCTCCTTGCGGATCATTTCCCGGGGCATTTCCGGGCCGATGCTGATCAGGCGCAGCTGGCCGATTTTTTCATCGAGAGTCATTTGCTTCATCAGGTTGCTGACGAAGGCGTCCTTGTTTTCCAGGGGTGCGGGGGTCGTGGCGGCCAATACGTTATGACTGGCCAGGCTGACGAACAGACCCAGCAAACACAGCTTCTTCATGAATGGTCTTCTCAAGGGCTCAAACGGCGATATGCACGCCGGCCAGCCAAAATTTAAGGAGCGACTATTGTTGTTCGGGTGCAGCTGCAAATACGACAGCCGAAAAACGGCAGCCGGAACCCGGGTGCCTATTCGTGCAGGGCCTCTTTTTAGCCCATTGGTCCGTTGCAATCCAGAGGCGCGGCCGATTATGCCCCAAGAGCCGGCCGAGAGGGTTACCGGTTGGTTTTTCCATGAAACAAGCAAGGGAGCGTCATCCTGATGAATCTACAAAAGTCCTATCGGTCGAGCGTGCAGGTCGCTACCTTGCTGATGCTGGCCTCATTGCTGACCGCCTGCGGCATCAACAACATCCCGACGCTCGATGAGCAGGCCAAGGCCGCCTGGGGCCAGGTGCAGAACCAGTACCAGCGCCGGGCCGACCTGATCCCCAACCTGGTGGAAACGGTCAAGGGCTATGCCAAACATGAAGAGGAGACCCTGACGGCGGTGATCGAAGCCCGGGCCAAGGCGACGTCTATTCAGGTGGATGCCTCGACCCTGGACAATCCCGAGAAGCTCAAGCAGTACCAGCAGGCCCAGGACCAGCTTAGTGGCGCCTTGAGCCGGCTGATGGTGGTGTCTGAGCGCTATCCCGACCTCAAGGCCAACCAGAACTTCCTTGCCCTGCAATCGCAGCTCGAAGGCACCGAGAACCGCATCAGTGTGGCCCGGCGCGATTTCATCCTCGCGGTGCAGAAGTACAACACCGAGATCCGCACCTTTCCCGGGCGCATCTGGCATAGCGTGATGTACAGCAACCTGCCCGAGCGTGCGACCTTCGAAGCCACGCCAGGGTCGGAAAAGGCCCCTGAGGTCAAGTTCTGAAAAGCCTCGTAGGAGCTGCCGCAGGCTGCGATCTTTTGCTCTTGATCTTCAATGGTCCTGAAAGAGCCAGCGCCAAAAGATCGCAGCCTGCGGCAGCGCCTACACAAAAAAGCGGGATCCGTGGATAGACGAGGTTGCCAATGCGCGCGTTGAAGATGGGCCTGGTGCTGCTGGCCCTGGTGTTTAGCCTGGCAGCCCGGGCCGAGCTGGTGTTTCCGGCGCTGACCGGGCGGGTGGTGGACAACGCGCAAATGCTCGAGCCGTCGGTGCGTCAACAGCTGACTCAGCAATTGCAGGCCCATGAAACCGCCACCGGTGAACAACTGGTGGTGGTCACCTTGCCGGACCTGCAGGGCACCGATATCGCTGACTTCGGTTATCAGCTCGGCCGCCATTGGGGGATCGGACAGAAGGACAAGAACAACGGCGCCCTGCTGATCGTCGCCCGGGACGAGCGCAAGCTGCGCATCGAAGTCGGTTATGGGCTGGAGGATCGCCTGACCGATGCCCAGAGTTCGGTGATCATCAACCAGGTGATCACGCCGGCCTTCAAGTCCGGCAACTTCAATAAAGGCATCAGCGACGGCGTGGCGGCGATGCTGGTGGTGCTGGGCGGCAACCCCCTGGACGAACCCTCCACCGCGTACGAGTCCAGAGGGGATCCAGGCGACGATTTCATCGCGCGTCATCCCGGTGTATTCGTATTTTTGCTGATGCTGTTCATCCTCACTGTTTTTGTCTGCCAGGTACTCGGTATCCTGCCCGCCGGCCGTGGCGGCTCCGGCGGTTCCGGTGGCGGTTTTGGCGGAGGCGGTTTCGGCGGTGGCGGCGGCGGAGGTGGCTTCAGCGGCGGCGGGGGCAGCTTCGGTGGTGGTGGCTCTTCGGGCGGCTGGTGAAACCGTTTCCTAACAACAACGAGTGGGTAAAAAAAAACGTCATGGCATTACTGACTGAACACGAGCAACGCAAGGTCGCCGAGGCCATTGCCCGGGTCGAGCGCGACACTGATGCCGAACTGGTGACCGTGCTGGCGGCCCGTGCCGACGACTATGCGTACATCCCGTTGCTGTGGGCCAGTCTGCTGGCGCTGCTGGTGCCGGGTGTCCTGCACTATCTGACCGGTTGGCTGACCCTGCACAGTCTGTTGCTGGTGCAATGGATCACCTTCGTCGTGTTGTGCCTGGTATTTCGCCTGCCCAAAGTCACTACCCGTCTGGTGCCGCGCTCCGTGCGGCACTGGCGCGCCTCGAATCTGGCGCGCCGGCAATTCCTCGAGCAGAACCTGCACCACACCGAGGGCAGTACCGGTATGTTGATTTTTGTTTCCGAGGCTGAGCGTTATGTGGAAATCCTCGTTGATGAAGGGATTTCCCGGCGCCTGGACAATCAGAACTGGGACGCGATCGTTGCCGCGTTCACCCAGCAGGTCCGGCAGGGCCAGACGTTGCAAGGGTTTGTCAGTTGTGTCGAAGCCTGCGGTGAGTTGCTCAAGGTGCACGTGCCGGTCACGCACGTGAGAAACGAGCTGCCGAACCGCCTTGTAGTGCTCGGCTGAACCGGCATTTTTTTGTAGCCTTCGCTGCGACAACTGCCCCGCGTTGTCTGTGGGGCGGGTAAATGTTCAACATCTCTCCAACGCAGGCGTCCAGTGACGGGCGCTCTCAACTGGAGGGATTTTTCAATGGCCACGCAGCAAATCTTCGAAACGACCAAGGGACAGGCAACCGCCAGGAATACCCATGCCTCAGCGGCGCAACTGACAAAAAAAGAGGTCCAGGCGCTGAAGTGGTGTCTCAAGGGGAAGACGTCCTGGGAAATCGCCAGGATTCAGAATTGCTCGGAATCCACCATCAATTTCCACTTCGCCAATATTCGTCGAAAGTTGGATGTCAACTCACGCATGGCCGCCTTGCTCAAGGCGATCCAGTCGGGGCTGATCACAGTCGAGCCGATCGATCCTGGAGGTTGCCGTGAGCCTGACTGAATCGACCTATGGCAGTTTCAGCGAGCTTCTGCTGGGGCTGGGCATCGCCACTGTGCCGGTGATTGATGGCGAGGCTCTGTTCGGTGCCGCGCTCGGTGCATGGCTGGTGACCGCCACTCGCGCCAACTTCAAGGCCTGGCAACGATGCGGCTCCTGGGTGTTGTCAGCGTGTGTCGGCTACCTGTTTACGCCCGTCGCGCTACCCCTGGTGCCCTTTCTGACGGCGGGAGTAACCGCGTTTCTCTGTGCACTGATCGTCATACCCATCAGCATCAAGCTCATGCTGTGGATTGATGGTGCAGCAATCGATGAAATCATCAAGTTCCTGAGAGGGCGACGACGATGACGTTTCTGGGCTTCACCCTGATTTGTCCAGGTATTTCAGAAGTGGCAGCGTCGGTGTTCCGTGGCATGTCTTGAAGTATTCAGTGTTAGCAATACTTATGTCTTTATATTTTATGGGAGGACTGAAGTGTCGATAGAAGGGACGCCATTTCTGCAAGTTTTGTTTCCATTTCACGCAGGCGGCGTTTCTCTTCCAGTGCGTTTTGTATAGCGCAGCGGCCCTCTTCGTCGAGCATTCTCCATAGCGCGAGAACGTTGTTCTCGCGCGTGGTGTCTTCTGGGTTTTCCGACGAAGAATCGACTATCGCCTGGCGCAGAATCGGCCCTTCGCCCAGGAGCAGCCAGTCTAGCGAGATACCGTGGCTTTGGGCGATTTCTACGCATATTGAGTATGGTGTGCTGTTGCGGCCTTTCCAGCTACTGAGGGTTTGCGGGCTGACCTGCAATGCGGACGACAGCGAGGCGTCTGATTTTGTGCCGGTTATTTGTTTTAGGCGCGCCAAGACGGCTTGTGATTTTTTGCTACGCAATTTGGGGCTCTTCCTTTTGACATATGCTGTTTGAATGCCTAGCTTTGCGAAATGCGTATTTTTTTTAAAATATTCAATCATTAACCAAGTAACAGAAGAATACTATGTCGAAACTTCCTAATGATATCAGGGTGATTTCCTACGAACATGGCTCGCAGCTATTTCGCGCCCGCCGGCAATTTCAGGTGGGCGGCAGAAGTTGTTTGCAAGTCCGGCCTGCGTCGATGTGCGTTTCAAACAATATTAGGTTCGATTCTGCCGATGACTACCCAATGACTCCCGGGAATCAAGCATGAGTACATACAAAATGGTTTGCCCGCATTGTTTGAATAAAATGCGCATTCGTACGAGTGAAGGCCGGCATATTTTTCTGCGGGTGGCTTACTTGCAATGCACGTCGGAAGCCTGTGGCTGGTCAGTTCGCGCCGAATTCGAAATGACCCATGAGCTGTCGCCGAGCGGCATGCCCAATCCGGCGGTGCATTTGCCTTGTGCCGGGCCTGATCTGCGTCATGCGGCGCGGCCGGTCGCAGAGCCTGAGATGACAAAAACGCAATCGGAGGCGTGAAGATGCACACAGTCGATGACAATACGGCATTGGATGAGGAGCTTCTGGCCATTGCGCAAGGGTTTCTGGCCCGTCATGAAGGCGACGGAGTCCATGATGATCAGGTGTTGTTCTGCCGTGCGGTCAAACATCTGCAAAGTGTGGATGTACCCATGCACCAGGCGGAAAGGCTCGTCAGTCATGCTTATGGGATACTCAAATCCAGCCACGACCGCAGGCGCCTGGATATCGGCGCCAGCTCCGCAACTGTCGCCGTCGTTACCGACCCCGCCAATGGCCTGACCTGGGCGGTACCTGTGGGGCTGATCGTCAAACACATCATCAATTCGCCGAGCAATCGCAAACTCAGGCTGGTGGAAGCCTGAAGGCCCTGGTGCGCGATTGTGGTCCCGGGCGGAATGCTCCGGGACCCTCGAAAAAAACATACCGTGCCCAAATCCCCCGGCCAGCCTAAAATACCCGGCATTTCCCGATTCGCATTGCCCGAGGCCGTCTTTCCATGTCCGTTACCGCCGCACCCGCCAGGGATCATCACAGCGAGTTCATCGATTTGCTGCAGTCGAGCCTTGAGCAAAACGCGTTCATCAAGCTGGTGCTTGCCAAGTACGTTGGTGAGGAAACGGATCTGCAGCGGATCATCATCAAGCCGGTGACGGTCAAGGCGCAGCCGTGTCTGTCCTTCGTCTACCGCTACAAGACGCGCGACATCACCAAGAATCTGCCGCTGTCCGACGGGGTGGCGAGCGTGGCCGAGTTGCTGCCGGCGTCGTTCAAAAATGCGCATTTACTGGCGCTGACCGATGAAGCCCAGCTCGAATACAGCAAAAAGGGCAAGTCCTCGCTGTTCAAAAGCAAGCCCCAGCAGTTGCGCGAGGTGCCGTCCGCCGAGCACAACCGCGAGAAGAACCGTTTTCTCGACTTGAACCGGCCGTTTCTGGCTGATCTTGGCGTGACCAACAAGCAGCATGAGCTGATCCCGGCCATGTCGCGCAAATGGAAGCAAATCAACAAATTCATCGAAGTGTTCAGCCATGCGCTGACCTCCTCGCCCCTGGCGCTGGACAAGCCGGTGCGCGTGGCGGACTTCGGTTCGGGCAAGGGTTACCTGACCTTCGCCATCCACGATTACCTGCGCAATACCCTGAAAGCCGAAGGTGAAGTCACCGGTGTCGAGTTGCGTGAGGACATGGTCACGCTGTGCAACAGCGCCGCCGCCCGGCTTGAACATCCCGGGCTGGTGTTCAAATGTGGCGATGTGCGCAGCGTGGCACCGAGCGAACTGGAGGTGATGATCGCCCTGCATGCCTGCGACGTTGCCACCGATTATGCGATCCATACCGGCATCCGTTCCGGCGCTTCAATCATCATGTGCTCGCCGTGCTGCCACAAACAGATACGCCTGCAGATCCAGAGCCCGGCGTTGCTCAAGCCGATGCTGCAATACGGTTTGCACCTGGGGCAGCAGGCGGAAATGGTCACCGACAGTCTGCGTGCGCTATTCCTCGAAGCGTGCGGCTATGAGACCAAGGTGTTCGAGTTCATCTCGCTGGACCACACCAACAAGAACAAGATGATCCTGGCGGTCAAACGCGCCGAGCCGGTGGACCCGACTCAGTTGTTGGCGAAGATTCAGGAGTTGAAGGACTTCTATCACATCAGCGAGCACTGCCTGGAAACCTTGCTGCGTGCTGATGGTTATTTGAGCTGAGCCTGAAAACATTGCAGCCTGCGGCAGCTTCTACGTTGAGACGTGTTTAACCTGTAGACGCTGGCTAGCCAGCGATGGCATCACCATCGCTATCGCCAGCAAGCCGGCTCCTACAGATTGTGTAACGCCAACAACCCGCGTACCCCTGCCAACCTGTAGGAGCTGCCGCAGGCTGCGATCTTTTGATCTTGAATCATGCGGCGGCACGCGCCGGCAGCACGGCGGTTTTGCGCCCAACCACCACAGTCAGCACCACCCCGGCCGCAAACAACCAGGTAATCGGCTCGACATGTTCACCAAAAAACAATGCCGAAAAGGCGATGGTGAAGAAGATCTGCAGCAACTGCACCTGGCTGACCCGGGAGATGCCGCCCATGGCCAGGCCGGCGTACCAGGCAAAGAAGCCGATGAACTGGGAAAACAGCGAGACATAACCAAAGGCCCACCAGGTTTTGCCCGAAATCGCGCCCTGATGCTGCAGGGCCAGATACAGCACCGGCCCGATCAGCAGCGGCGTTGACAGCACCAGCGCCCAGCAGATCACCTGCCAACCGCCCATCTCCTTGGCCAGCCGCCCACCTTCGGCATACCCCAGGCCGCCCACCGCAATGGCGCCGAGCATCAGCAAATCTCCCGCCTGGATGCTGCCGGCGCCGCTGATCAGTGCGTAACCCAACACCAACGCACTGCCGAGGGCGGCGCAGGCCCAGAAGGCTTTCGACGGACGCTCATGGGACAGCCAGGCGGCGTACAGCGCCACGCACAGCGGCTGCAGCCCGTTGACCAGCGCCCCATGGGAAGCCGGCAACGTTTGCATGGCCCAGGCCGACAACACCGGAAAGCCGAGTATGACCCCGGCGATCACCAGGCTCAGGCCTTTGACTTGCTGCCAGGTCGGCCATTTTTCCCGTCGCCACAACAACAGCAGCGCCGCCGGAATCGCCGCGAACAGCGCCCGGCCCAGGCCGTTGAGCAGCGGATGGAGTTCCTGCACGACAATCCGCGTGAAGGGCAGGGTGAGGCTGAAAATCACAACGCCGAGCAGGCCCAGGGCCATACCGGTGTTTTCGCGCGAGGACATGATGGCAACCAGAATCGTGGTGGAAGGGCAGAGCCTTCATCTAGCCATAAACTTCAGGCAATACGCTGTTACAGATAGGCACAGAGTTATCCGTACAGTTGCGGGTAATGCCCGCAACGTAGGAGCTGCCGAAGGCTGCGATCTTTTGATCTTTCTGCCGTGCAATCCCGCCGAAGATTCAAGATCAAAAGATCCCCCGAGCGCAGACCAAGCCTCCGGCCGCTCCTACAGGACGCAATCAGGTCCAGGCACTCGCGGTAGTAGCCGGTTGTTACCCGACCCGGCGGATAAGGTCTACCTTGAATACTCCAACGCATTCCCAGAGGAGTCCTGCCCATGGCCGCTAAAAAAATCCTGATGCTGGTCGGCGATTACGTCGAAGACTACGAAGTGATGGTGCCGTTCCAGGCGCTGTTGATGGTAGGCCATACCGTGCACGCGGTGTGCCCGGGCAAATCCGCCGGGCAGACGGTGCGCACGGCGATCCATGACTTTGAAGGCGACCAGACCTACAGCGAAAAACCCGGTCACCTGTTCGCCCTGAACTTTGACTTTGCCAAGGTGGCGGCCGCCGACTACGACGCGGTATTGATCCCCGGCGGGCGGGCGCCGGAGTACCTGCGCCTGGATGAAAAAGTCCTCGAACTGGTGCGAGCCTTCGACCAGGCCGGCAAGCCCATTGCCGCGGTGTGTCATGGTGCACAACTGCTGGCGGCGGCAGGGATTCTCGAAGGCCGCGAGTGCAGCGCTTACCCGGCCTGTGCGCCGGAGGTGCGGCTGGCCGGTGGTACCTTTATCGATATTCCGGTGACCGACGGCCATGTCCAGGGCAATCTGGCCACGGCACCCGCCTGGCCCGCGCATCCGAACTGGCTGGCCGGATTTCTCGGGTTGCTGGGTACAAAAATCACTTTGTAACGAGGACTCGTCCATGTGCGAGCTGTACGTCAAGGCGGACCCAATCCTCTACGAATCGCGCTCCCGCTCGCTGCGCATCTGCGGGGTGGTCACCACCTTGCGCCTGGAGAATCAGTTCTGGGACATCCTCGGTGAAATCGCCGCGGTTGATGGCATGACCACCAACCAGTTGATCGCCAAGCTGTATGAAGAGGTGATGGATTATCGCGGGGAGGTGGTGAATTTTGCTTCGTTTTTGCGGGTCAGTTGTACGCGGTATCTGGCGCAGCGGCGGGTGCAGACACCGGAATTGTCGGTGGTGCGGGCGGTGGTGAAGTAGCCTGGACCGAGTCGACCCCATCGCGAGCAGGCTCGCTCCTACAGTGATCCATATCGATCTCTGTAGGAGCGAGCCTGCTCGCGAAGACGTCAGATCAGCCAATACATAACCCAGATCAGAAATACCGAGTCACACTCACCTTGGCATTCCTCCCCTGGCTGTACGCCAGGTCACCACTCAACGCCGGGCGATAACTTTCGTTGAACAGGTTGTCGACGGTCAGGTTGACCTCGGTGCCCTTGAGATACGGCTGCTGCGGTTTCCAGTTGGCGAACAGGCCCTGGACGTTGTAACTGTCATTGGCGTATTGGTCGTAATAAGCATCGCCCAAGCCATTCTTGTTCTCACCGTACTTGTCGCTCGGCCGGCGATCGGTCTGGCGCACGAACTCACCCTGCCAGCCAAGCTGGGCATCCCAGCCCGGAATCTTCACGCCCATGACGGCGATCCATTTCGCTGGCGGAATGTCCCGTGCCCAGACGTCCGGCCCCCACGGATTGGTGTAGGCGCCCTCGTGATCGCCGGTCATCCACGAATACGACAGCGAACCGAACAGGTACCTCGAGTCATAAAAGCTTTCGACTTCGAAGCCCTTGATGGTCAACCCGCCGATGTTGCGGTAGTTGCCCAACGGCGCTGAACCCTTGCACGAGTCCCCGAGGGAGCCGCCGGTGATCACCTGGTTCTGACAGCCGACACCGGTGGCCTTGAAGATCTCATCGTCGATCTTGTTGCGGAACAGCGTGGTGCGGATCTGCACGTTGTCGTGCTCGGTAAACACACTGGAGAAGTGACTGATGTTACCGGCGCGCCACCCGGTGATGCGTTCCGGGTCGAGGTCGACACTGGTCGCGGTGCGATTGCCCTGGCCCTGGACTTCATACTGTTCGTCCAGTACCGGGGCGCGCCAGGTTTTGCTGTAGTCGACGAAGAAGGCGACATCCGGGGTCATTTTCCAGAACGCTGACAGACGCGGCGACCAGCCGGTGTAGGTGCGGTTGCTGTAATCGTGACCGAATGCCGGATCCGGGTTGTCGTAGTACGGCGCTTCGTTGGCCTCGCCGCGATTACGCACATGGTCGTAACGCAGGGACGGCGTGAGGGTGAATTCACCCAGGGTGATGGCGTCCTGCAGGTAGACCGCGTGGGTGTCGACCTTGCCCTGCGGCATGAAGGCTGGCTGAAAGCGCCCGTAGTTGTACGTTGGCGTTTCGTATTTCGCGCCCGGCATCCACATCTCGGTATCGCGGCTGTGTTTGCGGATCTGCGCGCCGGCGGTAACGGCATGGGCCAGGGTGCCGGTTTCGAACAGGCTGATGTTGCGCAACTCGAGGATGCGGTCCTTGTAGGCCGTGTCCATCTTGCGCCCACCGGAGGACAGCTGGAAAAACGCCGTGGCGTCGCGCTGGTCCGTTTGGTCTGTATTGGACTCGGTGTAGCTGAGCTTGAGATCGATCAAGCGGTTGTCCAGTGACTGGTACTGGTAGTAGCTCGACCAGGTGGTGTCGATGGTTTCGCGATGGGTGATAAAGCGCTTGAGGGCGCCTTCGTAACCGAAGTTCTTGATGTTATTCCTGCTCGGCGGGGCGATGTAGGTGGAAGCCGTGAAGGGCGTCCAGCGCGCACTTTTGGAGTGCGAGTACGACAGGCCGACACTGTGCTCGTCATTGGGGTGCAGGTTGACCTTGAACAGCTGGCCGTCCAGGTCCTGGGCACTGTAAGGCAGACGCTGGGGGTTAATCGGGTAAAGGTTCTCAGGATCCGGCAGGTTGTCGGCCAGTTTCATGTCGTCGCCGTCGCGTTTGGTCAGGTACACCAAGGCGTCGGCGCGGCCATCGTCGGTGCGGCCGAACAGTGCTGATGTGTAGACCTGCTGATGGTCATTGCTGGCGTAACCGTACTTGACCATGGCGCCGGTGTTGCGCCCCTCTTGCAGCAAGTCCGGGGCATCCTTGGTCAGCATATGTACGGTGCCGCCGAAGCCGCCGTTGCCGGTAAACAGCGAGTGCGGACCTTTTTCCACCTCGATGCTTTTGATCAGCTCCGGCTCGATGAAAATCGTGCCTTGCTGGTAGCGTTCGAAGCCGCTTTTGGAAGCGCCGTCGAGGGTCAGTGGTACGTCTTCAGCTTCCCCCAAACCCCATATATTGATCTTCTGGCCACCGGGTTTCATCGAACCGCTCATGGTCACGCCAGGCAACGTCCCGAGCAAAACGGGAATATTGTTCGGCTGGTAGCGGTCGATGTCCGCCTGGGTCAGGGTCGAGCGGCCGACGGTGCTGGAGTCGACTTCGGTACCGGTGCCGATCACGCTCACGGCGTCGAGCTGGATCGCTTCGCTGCTGCTGGTCAGCGATTCGGCGGGCCGCACGACGTAGGTCTGGTTGACCTTGACGAGGCCGAATGGACTGTTGCCGAGCAGCTGGCGAATGGCGGCTTCGGCGTTGTAGTCACCGTCGATCGCCGGCGCCTTGAGGTTGCGCAGTTGCGCTTCGTCGAACAGCAACTGGATCTTCGCCTGTTGGGCAATCTGGCTCAATGACGTGGCCATGGACTGCGCCGGCAGGTGCAGGGTGATGGACTCGGCATGGGCTTGCAGGCTGAACGCCAGGCACGCGACGAGCAGGGTGGGTCGAAGACAGGCGAGCGGGTACGACGAAGACGCGCGAAACATTGAATCCCCCAGGGCGGCGAAAAGGGCCAGAAAGGCCTGCGTAGGCAACGCAGACCGGAGGAAGACGGGACAGGGGGGGAAAACCTCACATGCGAATGCAAAATATTCGCATGTGAAGTGTTTCAGCGATCCTCGATGCGAATCCGGCCGTCGGCCAGGGCCACGGTCTTCACCGGAATCAGCGCGGGCAGGGCGTTGATCAGTGCATCGGGATCATTGACGTCGAGGTTGCCCGAGACCTTGAATCGTCCCAGTTTTGCGTTCGCCAGCAACACCGGACGGAGGCGATAGAGGTTCAACTCATCCACCAGGCTGGCGAGTTCTCGATTGCGGAACGACAGGTGCCCGCTGCGCCAGTCGGCCACCTGTGCCGCGTCGAGCACCTGCTGTTGCACGGCGCCGCTGGCCAGGTCGAGGCTGGCCTGCTGCTGTGCACCGAGCAGGGTCGGCGTCTTGCCGTCCAAGGCAAAGGCGACCTGGCCATGGGCAACCGTCACCACCACGTGTTCGGTCCCGCGGCGGACATCGAAACCGGTGCCGACCACCCGCACCGTCGCGTCGCCGGCGTGCACCCACAGCGGTCGCTCCTTGTCTGCGGCCGCCTCGATGTAGAACTGGCCCTGATCGAGGTAAAGCTGGCGTTGATGGCTGGTGAAGTCGATGCGCAGGCGGGTATTGGCGTTCACGGTCAGGGTGCTGCCATCAGGCAGAACGATGGTCTGGGTGCCTTTGCTCTGGGCAACGATTTGTTGCTGCCAAACGTTGGACGGTGAGCCCGCGTGTGTGGCCAGCAGCGCACAGACCAGCGCCGCCGCCACCGCCAGGGCCGGGCGCCAGCGGGGTTTGCGGCGCACGGGCAGCGGCAGCGGTTGATTGTGCTGTTGCAGCTCACCCAGATCGCCCCACAACTGCTCGAAGGCTCGATACGCCTTGGCATGTTCGGGCACGCTCAGCCATTGTTCGAAGGCTTCGCGGCTGGCGCCGGTCTGCTCCTGGCGGTTGCGGGTAAACCAGTCGGCCGCCTGGGCGTCAATGCTGTCGGGCAGCAGATCGTCGTCAATGTCATGGCGGGTCATTCAGGCTGCTCCGTGCCGTTGTCGTTATCCAGGCGTTGCTTGCACTGCAGCAGGGCACAGGCGATGTGCTTTTCCACCATGCTCACGGAGATGCCCATGCGCTCGGCGATCTGCGCCTGACTCAGGCCTTCGAAGCGGTGCAGCATAAGGGCCTCGCGGCGTCGTGGCGAGAGTTCGGCCAGTACCGATTTGAGCTGTTCCAGGCGTTGCAGATGTTGCGCGGCCGCCAGCGGATTGTGCCGGTCGTCGGTCGCCGGTTCCGGGTCTGTTGCACTCGCCGGTTGCACCATGTGCCGCACCTTCTGCCGGCGCCAGTGATCGCGCAGCAGGTTGCGCGCCATCTGAAACAGGAACGCCCGGGGCTGTTCGACCTTGGCGCGGTCGCGATAGTCGAGCCACTGGGTGAAAACGTCCTGGGTCATGTCCGCCGCATCACTGGGGTTGTCCGTGCGTTTGCGCAGGTAATGCAGGATGTCCCCGTAGAACCGACGGAAGGTGTCGGTCGACTGTGGATCGGGCGTGGGGCGGGGCATGGACATCCTTCTTGACGGGGCGGCGCAGAAAGTCGCAAATGATATCGAGAATTATTGGCGTTTGTCATGTTGGCGTAGCCTGTCCTGGCGCTGACAGTGGATAAACTGTGCAAACGGGCTTAACTGTCACAGGACTTTCGCCGGTTCAATCAACAGGAGCAGCAAGATGTCCGGATGGTACGAAGTGAGCAAAAGCAGCAGCGGTCAATTCAGGTTTGTGTTGAAGGCGGCAAACGCTGAAACCATCCTGACCAGCGAGCTGTACACCACCCGCGCCGCGGCCGACAAAGGCATCGCCTCGGTCCAGGCCAACAGTGCGCTGGATGAGCACTTTGAAAAGAAAACCACCAAGGATGGGCACCCGTATTTCAATCTCAAGGCCGGCAACCACGAGATCATCGGCAGCAGTGAGTCCTATGCCTCAGCCGCTGCCATGGATAAAGGCATTGCCAGCGTGAAGGCCAACGGGCCGACCAAGGTGATCAAGGACAAGACGTTGCCCGTCCTTTGAGTCCACGCAGATATCCCCCTGTAGGAGCTGCCGAAGGCTGCGATCTTTTGATCTTGAAAAGCAAAAGATCGCAGCCTTCGGCAGCTCCTACAGGGATTGGGTTTTCCCGAGGAACGAGCTTGCTTATGGCGGCGTTCCGACGATAGCGGGAGACCAGCCGCCACTAAACCTCGACCGGAACCGCCAGCTTCGAATTCCCCAACCCATGCGTCTTCGAATCAAAAAACCGCAATTCAACCCCGGTGCCCTCGAACACCTTCGCGTAATGCCGCTTCTGATGCTGAATGAACGCCTTGCTGCGCGGATAAATCGAGATCGCCAGCACCTGCGGTTGCGCCTGGCGCAACGCCTGGACGATGTGTTGATCCTGCTCCCCCAGGGCATGGCCAAACACGCACAATGCCTCTCCATGCCCCAATAGCTGCTCGTAACAGAACGACAGATAATCCGAACTGCGGATGGTCTTGAGCTTGTCCGCGCTCGGCCCTTCGTTGACGAACAGTGGTACGTCGTCGAGGGTCTTGATCGTGTTGTTAATGGCAAAATTGCCCAGCAAGGTGCCCTCGGTCGACATCAGTTTGCGCGCGGTCCCGTCCTGGTTGCGCACCAGATGCAGACCGCCGTGCAGGTACAACAGGCGCGTCTTGTCGGTGGCGGTGGCGCTCAGGTCAAAACCCGGCTCGGCGCCCTGGAACAGGTCGGTGATCGTCCCGGGCTGATGCTGCAGCGCCCAGTAGTTGAGCAGGTCGTAGTTGGTGGTGAACACCGTGCGGTACCGGGCCAGTTCCCCGTTGATCGTAGCCAGGGTCGACGGCACCACCAACCTCCAGGGAATGTGCACCGCATGCACGGTATTGATCAGCGCTTCCTTGATCGCGTAGTAGCGATTGCGCGGCGCTGCGGAGCTGACGGCAAGGGCCTTGTTGACCCGGCTGGTGGTTTTCAGCGCGCTCAGCACCTGCTCGAAACTGCGCGTCTGCAGCGCGTCGAACACGCTCAGCTCGGACTGGCTCAAGGGCTTTTCTTCGACGGTGCGCGCATTCTCGAACAGCGATTCATAGCCGAAGTCATCCCACACGGCACGACTGGCGCCGTTACCTACCAACAAGCCGCTGAACGAAACATTGCTGCGCAAGACGCTCCAGTCTTCAAGTTGGGCATCGACATCCTGGAAATCGGTCATTGCGTTGTTCGTCTCACGGCAGAAGAGGGCTGATGACCGGCGACTTTATCATGCCCGGGCGTTGAGCCTGGACAGCATCGCGCAGATCGACGCACTCAAGGCCAGTAACGAGCAGAACAGCGTGAGGGGCCATGTCTGCTGGCCGACGAGCAAGCTGGCAATCCCACCGATAGCGGCAGCCATCAGTTGATGAATAAAGCCGCTCAGTGCCATCGCATAAGCACCGCCAACCGGCGCTCCATCGTTGGCCAGCGACAGGCTGACGGGATAGATGAGTGACTGGCCGAGTACGGCAAAGCAATAAGGCAACCAGAACAGCAGCGCTATCGAGGGTGTCACTACGCTCGCTAGCAACATCACGCCAGTGCCGGTCAAAACCAGCCCTGCACCCACTTTCATCAGCCGGAGTCGACCAGCGCGAAGTACCATGCCGTTGACGCCCAGCGCTCCCAGAAAGTACGCCGCGCTGATGGCCCAGCCCAACAATCCGTACGCCACGGGTGACCATTTGAAGGGGCCTTGCAGAATCAAAGGCGCAGCGGTGTTGAAGGCAATGATTACCCCGTACCCCATTCCCCCAGCCAGCGCCGGCCAGAGAAAGGATCGATGTTTGAGAATTCTCCAGTAGTTCGACCAGCTCGAAGTGCGAACACTGTTCTGCTCTCGTGATGCAAAGGTGATCCGTGCCACGACTAACGCCATCACAAGACTCACGGCTCCCGTCAAATAGAAGATTGCCGTCCATCCCAGTGTCACCTGAATCAGCGAGCCGAGGTATTGACCGATACCCAGCGCCACTACGAATGAAATGGATAGCCAGGACAATGCCTTGGCCAATAAAGCACCGCTGAAGCTGTCACGGATCAAAACCCGGGCCATCACCGAGATCCCGCTGGCCCCAATGCCCTGAAGCAGGCGCAGGATCAGAAATGATTCCAGTGACGAGCCCAACGGCAATGCAAGATTCCCCAGACCATAAATACCCAATGCCGCCAACAATACCGATTTGCGACCGATACGCTCGGCAAGGCTGCCCCAGAACAGCATCGGCAAGGCCATGCCGATCAGATACACCGCCAGTCCCCATGACACATGCGAAGGCCCGACGGCCAGTTGACGCGCAATGTCTGGCAAAGCTGGCAGGTAAATGCTCATGCCTAATTGCGCGAGAAACACCGTACTGCAGGTGACGAGGAGGGTGGTGGTGCTTTTCATCGAGTCGTCCTTGGGATCAGCAACAGACTTCTTTGCCGTGAGCAAACAACAACTCGACGATGAGTTTACAAAAATGTCGAATCAGCGTCGGCTCCATATCTGCTCGCAGCGTAACTCTAATAGCGGCACCACCTTGTGCAACTACCGGGAAGAAGACCGCTGAAGTAAAAAAGCCATGATCCGCGAGTTCAATAGCAACACTGTTGGCCAATGCCGCCTGCCCGCAGGGAATAAGCCGAATGGCCATGTTGCTATGACGTTGGTCGGTTTGTATCAGGCTGTCGAAGATTTGGATATTGGCCTGAAGTTTGTCCTGTAGTGAGGCGAACTCGTTGGTACCATGCAATATGATTGAGGCCCTGCCGGCGCCAATCGCTGCGCTGTTGAGGCTTTGCGACCAATTGCTGGGGCCGCCGTAGCGTTGAATTAGCTTCTTTTGTCGCTCACTGCCTAGCATTACCAGGCCACCGCTGGCGCCGAACGACTTCGCCAGCGATGCAACGATCAAACACTTGTCGTCGAAGTTGTGGAGCTTAGGACGTACCAGCCCGGCGCCGAATTTTCCTACAGCGGAAAGCGCGTGAGAATCATCTAGATAAAGAAAAAGTCCATAGCGATCCTTAAGATACAAAAGGCTTTCCAAGTCTGCGACGCCCCCCATGCTATAGGCACCGTCGGCGACGTATACAACTACCGAATGGTTTTGGCACTGCTTCTCTAAAAAATCCATGTCGTTGTGTGGGCAGGTCACAACTTTGGTTTCGTCAGCACAAGCAGCCTTGAGGTGGTTCATCGAGTAGTGCGCCATCCTGTCAAAGACCATCACTGGCGAGACATTGTCGGTGAATACACCACTGGCTAAAAGAGGTAGCAGTCCGGCGCTTGCCGCGCTGCACGAAAGAGTGCTCAAACACTGGGCATTGAACAACTTTGAAAGCTCGGATTCGAACTGTTCGAGAATGGCGAGTTTGCAACGATTCTTTGAATTGGCGATGCGTAACGTACCAGTTTCCAGCAACGTGTTCACCGCGCCCCGAAGCAGGGCAGGATGATGGTCCAGGCCCAGGTAGGATGTGGTGCAAAAATGATGGAATGTGCGTCCGAACTGATCAATCAGCTGATTTGCACTCTTGATTTCGACGTTGAGGCTGGCGATTTTTCCAGCCTCGGCCGTTTGCCAGTCATGATCTGCCAGTGAAATTAGTTTTTGATAGTTGGTGAAGCTCTTCGCTGCAAATGCTGCCTTATCCATAGAGAGAAGTCTGTCCTGATGTGATGTAGCTGCCCCGATGTATGTCCAGACTTTACTTTGGATGCGGGCGACGCTAAATCGGCTGTTTCCGATACGTCTGAGTGTTACGAGAATTTTTCATGTAGGGCAATTCTTGAGGCTGCTGTTTACCGGTGGTTTTGTCTGCCAGGCCACGAGTCGGGCTATCCTGCCGATTCAGTCGAATTCACATCATCGAGCTTTCCATGCTGCAAAAAAGCCTGCTGGCGGGATCGCGGTGATCAACACCCTGGGTTAGTTCGGCGGCATCGTCAGCCCGGTGATGGTCGGCCGCATCAAGGACCTGACGGGTAGTACCACGCCGGCGCTGTATGTGATTGGGGTTTGTGCGCTGATTGCGGTGGCACTGTTGCTGTGGGGTTTGCCACAGAAGTTGCGGACGCCGGACAAGGCTTGAGCACTGCGCCGTCAGGTCAATCGCTATCGCCAGCAGGCTGGCTCCCACAGTGGATCGGTGTTCGACCCCATCCTCTGTAGCGAGCCTGCTCGCGAAGGTCTGTCAGCCGACGCTGATTGGTGGGTGTACATATCCGTTACAAAAACATCGATTATGTACACCCACAATCCAGCGTCGCCTGACGGTTCTTCGCGAGCAGGCTCGCTCCTACAGTTGCACCCCTCACCCCGCCGTCGCCAACCCTTTAACCGGTGAATCAAAAAACTGAATCAACACCACCCCACCCATCAACATCACCAACCCCAACACCTTGGGCAGGGTGATCTGCCGCTCCAGCAAGCCAAACCAGCCATAGTGATCCAGCAGCAGCGAAGCAATCGCCTGCCCCGCCAGGGCCAAGGCCATGAACCCCGAGGCGCCGAGCTTGGGCAGCAGCACGAGGGCCAGGGAAATGAAGCACACCCCGAACGCGCCGCCGGACCACATCCACAGCGGCACCTTGGTGATGAGCGCCAGTGAAGGCAGGGGCAAACGCAGCGCCAACATGATCGGCAGCAGCACCAAAACACTGACCAGCAACGAGACAAATGTGGCCCACAACGGATGACCCAACCCGCGCCCGAGGTTGAGGTTGATGGCGCTCTGGAACGGCACCACCGCCCCGGCAAACATCGCCAGCGCAATCAGGCCGGCCCAGTGCAAGGTACTCATGATCATTCTCCGACAGGTTTTGCTGGACTCTAGAGTATTCGTCGCGCAGATTTAAATTCCGATTTGTTATGCAGAACATGCATCAGATGAATGACCTTCGTCGCATCGACCTTAACTTGCTGGTGATCCTCGACGCGCTACTCAGCGAACAGCACGTGACCCGCGCCGCCGAGCGCCTGCACCTGAGCCAGCCGGCAGTCAGTCACGCCCTGGCGCGCTTGCGCGATCTGCTTGGCGATCCGCTGCTGGTGCGTGCCGGCGCGCAACTGGTGCCGACCCCGCGAGCACTGGAACTGGTCGTGCCCCTGGCCGAAGCCCTGGCCCAGGTGCAGGCACTGCTGTCGCCCAATACCTTCGACCCGTCCTCCGCCCGGCGCACCTTCCGCCTGGCCATGTCCGACTACGGCGCCGCCATCGTCCTGCCGCGGCTGATCCGCACCTTGCGCCGCGAAGCCCCCGGCATCGACCTGCAAATCAGCCACGCCAGCCGCGAAGGCATGCTCGACGCCGTGCTCAACGGTGACATCGACGTTGCCGTCGGCGTGTTCCCGGAACTGCCCAACGAGCTGCGCAGCACGCCGCTGTTCGAGGAGCATTACGCCTGCCTGGTCGACCGCAGCACCTTGCCCGACACGGGCACCCTCGACTTTCCCGCTTACCTGGCCCGCCCCCACGTGCTGCTGGAAATGCGCGGCAGCGGCACCCCGGAAATCGAACGGGCGCTGACCGCCTTGCGCGAGCGCCGCCGCGTCGCCATCAGCCTGCCGCACTGGAGCGTTGCACCGCAGCTGATCAGCGGCACGGACCTGATCCTCACGGTTGCCTCACGCGGCCTGCGCGACATCCATGAACCGTCGCTGGTGGTGGTTGCGCCACCCTTTGCCATTCCCTCATTCAGTTTTGTCCTGGCATGGCACCAGCGCAGAGGCGGGGATCAGGCGTTGAACTGGTTGAAAGCCAGGATCGGGGAGGGGGCAAGACGCTGATAATTTGCTGATGACCCGGCAGTCGAGACGCGACGACCTGAGATAGACTGGCGACCCTTCAACCGTCCCACCTGAACAGGAGTTCCCATGACCCCGTCGCTTTTAATGGCGGTCCTCGCCTCGGGCTTCATTTACGGCATCACCCCGGGGCCTGGCGTGCTCGCGGTGTTCGGCATTGGCGCGGCCCACGGGCGGCGGGCCGGGGCCGGGTTTCTCTGCGGGCACCTGTTGGGCGACGTGGTCTGGTGCAGCACCGCGTTGATCGCGATTGTCGGGGCGCGGGAGATCGGCAGCACGGCCTTCGACGTGCTGGGCCTGCTCAGCGGCCTCTACCTGTTCTGGCTCGGTTTGCGCGCGGTACGCGCCCGGCGCAGCAACGGCGAGGCACCACAGGGCCCGGCGCGGCAGCCCTTCTGGCACGGCATTGTGTTTGGCCTGACCAATCCGAAGGCCTACCCGGTGGCCGTGGCAACTTTCACGGCCTTGCTGTCCAGCCGCGCGGAGTTGCTGCACTGGTCGATGCTGCCGTGGCTGATTTTCCTGAGTTTTCTCGGTGGCCTTGTGGCTTACGCTATTCTCATCGGCGTGGTGGGCGCACGTCGGGTGCGCACGCTTTATCAACGACATGAGCTGGCGATCACCCGGCTGTGCGGGGTAATGTTTATCGGTTTCGCCATCAACGCCCTGGCCCATGCCTTGCCGGGGTTGGTCAGCAGCAAGGCTTGAGGCTGATTGCAGGATGCATCAGCACAACCGTCGACGCAGGGGCGTACGCGCGGTCAGGGATGGATTTGGATTTCAGCACCGTCCGGAGTTGCGTTCTGCACCATGGCCACTCAAAACTCCGCGCCGCTGGCGAGCTACATCGATCTGTTGCTGGACGCCGTCTGTGCGGTGGACAAGCAAGGCCGCTTCGTCTTCGTCAGCGCGGCCTGCGAACGCATTTTCGGTTATAGCCCCGACGAGTTGGTCGGCCAGGCGATGATTGACCTGGTACACCCCGCCGATCGCCAGCGCACCCTCGACGCCGCGCAGGACATCATGGGCGGCGAGCCCAAGCTGAATTTCGAAAACCGCTACGTGCGCAAGGACGGCCGGGTGGTGCACATCCTCTGGTCCGCGCGCTGGTCCGAAGTCGATCAACTGCGCATCGCCGTGGCCCGGGACATCACCGACCGTAAACAGTCCGAATCCCGGCAGGCAGCGCTGTTCGCGATTTCCGAGGCAGCCCACGCGGCTGAGGATTTGCTGGCGTTGTTCAAGCGCATCCACTTCATCATCGGCGAATGGCTGCCGGCCCTGAATTTTTCCGTGGCGCTGTATGACGAGCACTGCGCGCAGCTGAATTTTCCCTATCACGTCGACGACCACGAGCCCCAGCCGGAGCAACCCGGGACGATCACCGGGCGCCTGTGTGCCGAGGTCATTCGCACGGGCCAGCCGATCCTGCTAACGCCGGACCAGACCCCATTAATCGCGGGATTCGAAACGCTGGTGAGCGGGCCGCAGTCACCCTGCTGGCTGGGGGTGCCCCTCAACTCGCAGAACGGCACCATTGGCGCGTTGATCGTCAAAAGCATGCCCGGCGCCGAACGCTACACCGAGCAGGACAAAGAGCTGCTGCAGTATGTCTGCGCCCAGGTCGCCACCGCGATCGAACGCAAGCAGTTGCACGCGCGTCTGCAACGCATGGCCCAGTACGATCAGTTGACCCAGCTGCCCAATCGCGAATTGCTGCGAGAACGCTTCAAGGCTTCACTGGAAGCGGCGCGGGAGAGCGGCGGGCGCATGGCGCTGCTGTACGTCGACCTCGACCGCTTTAAACAGGTTAACGACACCCATGGCCACGCGGTCGGCGACATGCTGCTGCAAGCGGTGGCCAACCGGCTCAAGGGCTGCGTGCGGGAAACCGACACGGTGGCGCGCATCGGTGGTGATGAGTTTGTGGTGTTGCTGCACAGCATTCATGCGCCGCAAGACACCGATATCGTCCTCGACAAAGTTCGTCAGGTCCTGGCCCAACCCCTGCGCCTGGACGGACACAGCCTGCACATCCAGCCCAGTATCGGCGTCGCCCGCTACCCCGATCACGGCAGCGAAGAAGCACAGTTGGTCAGGCATGCCGACGAAGCGATGTACAGCGCCAAGCGCGAACATCAGTTGCGCCAGGCCTGAATCACGCCCGCCGTTCGTCGCGCAAGGAAAGTATTTTTCTAAACCTTTTGCATCACGCCAATTCAGATTCTATGCGGGCTCAAGCTCGCCGTGATCATCATCAAGAGGTAGAGAATCATGCCTAACTCAGGAAAGTCGAACTCGGGAAATTTCGCCAACGATCGAACCAAGGCCTCTGAAGCCGGTCGCAAAGGTGGGAAAACCACTACGACGACAGTCGACAAAGAACCGATGAAGCCTGGAAGCCGCAAAGGCGGACAGAAGTCCAAGTAGTGGTGAAGGCACTTTCGCTTGAGAAGCGGGGGCGAAAGCTCCCGTTTGAATTTTAGGAGGAGGGCGCGACCATGAACCTGATGGCCACCCGCATACGCAATGCCGGTTTCGCTGCAATTTTGGGCCTGTGCGCCAGCAACGCCCTGGCCCAGTCGCCTGCCGAATTCATCGACGATGCCTCGGCCCAGGGCGTGGCGGAAATCGAAGCCAGTCGCCTGGCGCACCAGAAGTCCGAGTCCAAAGAGGTCAAGGACTACACCATCGTCGTGATCAACGACCGCACCACCGCCAACCAGCACCTGGCGAAAATCGCCAAACAGCTGGATCTGCCGGTAGCGCCAAGGGAAGAAGTGGTGGAAAAGGCCAAGGCCTTGATGCCGCAGATGCTTGAAGGTGCCACCTTTGACGAGGCCTACGCCGCCGGTCAGGTGAAAACCACCGAGCAAGCCATCGAACAGCTGGAGCAGACGGCGCAGACCACCGACGTTCCGCAAATCAAGGCGTACGCCGAAGAAACCCTGCCCAAGCTGCAAAATCACCTGCAGATGGCCAAGGCACTTCAGGCCAGTCGTTGACAGTTCGCGGGCGGTCCTGGACCGCCCGCGTTCTGACGATCAACAGTTGTTCAGGTCCTGCTTGCCCTCTTCCTGAACGACAGTGCCGTCCACGGAAACGGTCTGGCCTTCGCCCAGGCTGCGATACTGCTTTCTCAACGCTTCCAGCTGCTTGAGATCCAGGGCTTCCAGACCCAGCATCGCGTTCTGCGCTTCCTTGGTCACTCGCAACAACTCGTCGACCTTCAAATGCAGAATGTCGGTGTCACGGTTCTGCGTGTTCTGGATCAGGAACACCATCAGGAAGGTAATGATGGTGGTCGAAGTGTTGATGATCAGTTGCCAGGTGTCATTGAACCCAAAGACCGGCCCGCTCAATCCCCACAGGAAAATCAGGACAATCGCGCCCAGGAAAGTCGTGGGGCTGCCAGCCCACAGGGCGAGTTTTTGTGCAATTTTTGCGAACTTCATGGCCGTGATTCCTTATGAGAGGGTGCCTGTAGGTCAGACAGTGGGGGCGGGATGAAAATTCGATGGACTGATATTGGTATCGAAGAGGCGGGGTTTGAAATCGCGGTATCGTAGCGGTCCGACCCCACCGACAAGGAGAAACGCCATGGTTTGGTCCGCCAAACAGTACGTTGCTTTTGAAGATGAACGCACCCGACCGGCCCGTGATCTGCTGGCGGCTATCCCCGCCTTTGAGGTGCGCTCGGCCATCGACATCGGTTGCGGTCCCGGCAACTCCACCGAGCTGCTGGTCGAGCGCTTTTCCGGTGCCACGGTGCGCGGGCTGGACAGTTCCACCGACATGCTCGACGCCGCACGCCAGCGCTTGCCCCAGGTGCAGTTCGATCTGGCCGACATCGACACCTGGAATGAAACCGGCCCCTTCGATGTGATATTCGCCAACGCGGTGTTGCAGTGGGTGCCCGACCACGCCAGCTTGCTGCCGGCGCTGGTGAACAAGCTGGCAGCGGGCGGCAGCCTGGCGATCCAGATGCCGGTCAACCTCAACGAGCATTCGCACCGCTTGATGCGCGAAGTCGCGGCCGAAGGTCCATGGGCAAGCAAGCTGGTGGGCGCTGCCGGCCAGCGGGTCAAGCTGGACGATGTCAGTGGCTATTACTCAATGCTCAAGCCGCACTGTGCTCGTGTGGATGTGTGGAAGACCACGTACCACCATCCGCTGGCGGGTGGCGCTTCGGGGGTGGTGGAGTGGTTCAAGGGCAGTGGGTTGCGGCCGTTTCTCGAGCCGCTGGATGAAGTGGAGCGGGTCGAATATCTGAAGCGGTATCAGGCGGCTATTGAAAAGGCGTACCCGGCGCTGGACGATGGCACGGTGCTGCTGCCGTTTCCGCGGTTGTTTCTGGTGGCGACTCGCGCGTGGTCAGCATCCGTCCGCGACGTTAGATATTGAATAGCCATCATTGCATGTGCTTAAATTGCCGTTCGTCGGGACATAACCATTCGGTACATTCCTTGCGAAGAGCGCGTTAGATAGCCAACGGATGGGCGAAGTCATTGTGTGAGCTTGACTCTTTCCAGCCGACTGTAGCAATCCATCGCTGCATTCATTCAGCTAGAACTAAGGAAAGCCATGCTAGCCAGCTTCAACATGTCTGACGAACGCGCAATCATCGGCGGCTACAAGTCGCAAGGTCTGACAGATGCTGATGCGATCTACTCGCAGAAACAAATGCTGATCAAGACCTTCAAATTCACCAAGGTGTTTGGCTGGTTCTCCATTGTGATGGGTCTGCCCCTCCTGATCTTCATCATTCCCGGCATCCTTTTTATCGGCCTCGGTATTTTCATGCTGATGCGCGCCAACAAGAAGATCAAGCTGATCGAACAGGCAACTGAAACCTATTGCCGCGAACTCGGTGTTCAACCGGTTTAAGCGCTTACATCGCCCTGGCACCCGTTAGTCTGCGTAACACTCCCTCACGTCCTGTTCCCGCCGTATTGCGTGGGACCTGGATGCGGTTGCCTGCGCGAGATGAAGGCCTGTGACGCTAATAGTTTCCTAATCACTGCCCATCACAAGGAATTGGCACATGCAATTGAGAGCAAAGCAGTTAACGGTCCTGGGCGTGGCAATCGCCACGTTGAGTGGCTGCCAGAGTTTTAACAGTGGCCTCGATAGCGTGAGCAGTACGGTACGCGACGTGGGCGCCAAACATGGCACGTTGATTCTGTGCGGCGTGGGCGCAGTTGGCGGTGCTGTCATAGGCGCCAAGTTGAGCGACAAAGAGCATGCCAATCAGGGGGCACTGATCGGTGGTTTGCTGGGTACTGCTACCGGGTGTTTCGCTGGATCTGTCTGGCAATCAAAAATGCAGGCGCTGAACAAGATTGCCCAGGACGAACACTTGAAGATCGAAGTTCAAACACTGACGACTCAAGTACCCATTGATAAAGCTGACAACAACGATGTTGGTGTAGTTGCGCTGGTACAAGACGAAGGCATGTTCTCGCCCGGCTCTTCCCGGCTAACGCCAACCGGCAAGGTTCAGGCGCAAAAGCTTGCCCAGGCGTTTGCCCAGAAAACGGGCGATTCCAGCGAGGATGCCCAGCGCCGCTTCCTGGTGGTGGGGCACACCGATTCCACCGGTAACGCCAGCAGCAATTTGACGCTCTCCGAGCAGCGCGCCCGGGAAGTCGGCAAGGTGCTGCAGGATGCAGGCATCAGCCCCAACCGCATTTTTTACCAGGGAGCAGGATCGTCGCGCCCGGTAGCCAACAACGAAACGGTCGATGGTCGCACCAGCAACCGTCGCGTCGAAATCAGCGATATGAAGTCTGAAGAAGTGCTTGTAAAGCGGGTTCAGGCGGAATCGTCGAATGCCAAATACGCCGTGTACAGCACCGGCAGCCAGAAGAACCCGGCGACCCCGGCCAAGACGTCCGGCAAGAGTAAAGAGACTGTGGTGGCGTCGGCGCCGGTCAAAACACTTGAGAGCACCACCGTCATTGCCGCACCCGTCAAGGCCAGGGAAGTATCGGCCAGCAAGGCGTTGGTCGACTTCGGTGGTGTGCCAGCGGTCAATGAGCAGAGCGTAACCGCAAACATCAAGCCCAAATCGGGTGGCTTTACCATGGTCTCCACCGCACAGGCCAGCGAGTTGCCCATTCGCAGCTGTGAAGCCGATGCGCCGCGAGAAACCGGGCGTGTGCTGAGCCTGGCTACTGGTAAACCACTGGTCGAGCACCAGACCCGTGATTACCTGGCCGGCTACAACAACCGTGTCTGGGTCAACAGCGTCAATGGCAATTTGTTGACCATCTCCCCTGTGTCGATCCTCAAGGAGAACGCAGCGGTCGATAAACAGCCGATTCTTGAAGTGGTGAAAAATTACGACGGTGGTAACCGCACCAGTCTGAAAGCCATTCAGGGTGTTGCCAACACCTATGAAGGCGAGACCCAGGTGCTGTACCGCGTCTTTGCCCAAGACCCGAAAGCGCCCGTCTCCTGTATCGATGTGGTGTTCGAAAAGAACCAGCCGCTGGCCACCAAAGGGCAAGTCTTCTATCCGCGAGGCCAGTCGGCCTACGTGGCTGAATTCGTCCCGCAGAAAAACTCCTAATTCCAGAGAGAAAGACCATGCAAGATTTCTCCACTGCTTCAATGCTCGCAGCGATGGCGGCAAACCGGTTGGCGACGGCGTCGTTGATTTCTCTGATCGTGGCGATTGTGATTGTGGCCCTGAACTGGGACACGGTCTGCTACTTCGTTCGTCGTGCCTGGCACTCCACTCCCTTGATCGGCACGGTAGCCCGGCTGGCCCGGCAGGTTAAAAAAGATAACGGCCAGGTTGATGCCAATGGCTGGCGCAGCGGCGAGATCAGCCTGTGCGAAGAGTATTACAATCGCTATAAGTCGGTAGACAAGGATCCGTCCTACTTCGCTAAATGCGAAGACTACCTGTCCAAGGTCTGCGAGAAGGGGCGTCGCACCAGCCCGGCCTGGGTTGTACCGCTGATGGGCGGCCTGCTCGTGCTGGAGGCCGTGGGCTTCGCGTTCATCCTGGGTCCGTTCATCAATAGAGAAATCTCGGCCAGCAACCTGCAATACCTGACCTGGTCAGTGGCGACGTTTCTGGCTTTGATCTCGGGTTTTTTTGCGCACATTGCCGGCCACGAGATTCATCACAACTCGCTGATCAAAAAAGCCCGCCACTGGTGGCGTGGTACGGCCAACAATGAACGTGACAGCCAGATCGGCAAGGACATTGCGCAAATCTCCATCGATAACACGCACAACGATGACAAGGCGACCGGTTACAACAAAATCCTGGCCCGCATCAAAACCAACGAAACGGTAACGACGCGGCACAATTGGGTTGCTACCTTCGCGGTCACGATCGTCATTGTCGCGGTGGCGGCCTTCTGGATCCGTACCGAGCAACTCAACGCTCTGGAAACCGAACTCGTTGCGGGCTATCAAGTCACCGCGTCGACGAGCACCTCGAACAGTCCGTTCGAACTGCCAGCGGCCTCGGCCGAAGTGGACAAGCAAAGCCACGAAAAAACCTTCGATGACAAGCTGGGGGCTGAGCATCGCGCTTCGCTCGTGACCTTCGCCGTGCTGTCGGTGGTGTACGTGGCCATCCAGTTCATCGCCCTCTGGCTGTCAATGGTGTATGGCTTCACAGGCCTGGCCTCGCGCGATGCCTACGAGATGATCAGCAAGTTCAAGACTGCCGATGAAATGATTCGCTGGATGGAGCGTCAGCGCCTGGCGATTCGCGGTCACGCCAATCACAAGTTGCGCATGCTGCAACATAAAGTGTCGGGCTTCGACATGGCATCGAACACCGGTGAGCAGAGTTCCACTTCTGCTCATACCCGTAATTTCGACGCGTTCTTGAAGTTGCGCGCTCAACAGGCGCAAGCCGAACGTTTGGCCAAAAAAGCCGAAGAAGACAACAAGGTCCTCGAGGAACACCGCGCCAAGCTGGAACTGCAGAGGCGTATGTCCAGTCTGGATGCGCAGTTTCAGGCGCCAGCACCTGCTGCAGTGAATTCCGTGCAATCCAGCGCAGAGCCAGTCCCGGTAACGCCGCAAGCCCCGGCGGTTGAGCCTGTTCGTGGGGCGGTAGTGGCTGAGCCAGCCCGAGAGATGGCGCCTTCGATCAAGCCTGGCGCTTTTGATGACTTGCGTGAACTGAGTGATGAAGACCTTGAGTTGATGACCGATGAGTACGGCCTGACCGTGGAGCAGCTCAAGCGAATCAAGGCCACCCAGATCGTTCTGGCGAAGACTGGCAAATTTCCAGCTGCCCAGGGAGCGACGGTTTGATGAAAGGCATGCTGCGAAACGCGCTACTCGCAGCCATGCTTCTACCTGCCGCCGTGATGGCGGCAGAGCGGAACGACATGGCTAGCTGTTACGAGGCTTCCAGGCTGACTGAGTTCAAGCCGGCACCGACCGGACGTCAACTGGTGATTATCGTCGACCAGACCATCAAAATGCCGGAAGACATTCAACGGTCGGCCTGGGAGAAGATTGATCGATTCGTGCAGCCTGGCGATCAGGTCAAGCTCTATACCTTCTCTGCCTTTGTCCCCGGCGAGTACATGCGTCTGCTGACAGACGTCACTCTGGAAGTGCCTGCAACCGATGCCGTGCGAAACGATATGAGCATGAGCAAACTGCGCCAGCTCGACGCCTGCATGCAGACACAAAAACCGGCGTTTGTGCGGGGAGTAGGGGGGCTATTCGTCAAGGCCATGCGTGAGGCCAACAACGATAATCCCAAGAGCGAAATCCTGCATGCACTGCGTGAAGTCGGTGCCGATATGGGTCGACAACCGTCCAGGGAACGCGTGGTTTTCCTGATCAGTGACATGTTGGAAAACAGCGACTATGCGTCCTTTTACGCCAACAGCGCCATCCAGAATCTCAACGTAGCCCAGGAGATCAAGAAGGCCTCCGACAAGGAGCTGTTTGCTGATCTGGGTGGGGCGCGAGTGTATGTGGCCGGCGCCGGCCTGGTGACCGACAGCATCAAACAGAAGTACCGGTCGGGCAAAACCATGGACCTGCTCAATCAGTTCTGGGCTAGTTATTTTGACAAGTCCGCGGCCAAGCTTGAGGCTTTCGGTGCTCCAATGCTGAATGTGGACCTTAATTAAGGTCGACGCGATTTGAAGAAGCCGACCTTTGTGTCGGCTTCTTTTTTTACCACGCAACCCGTGGGATCGGGCTTGCCCGCGATCGCTATCTCAATAGCACAGAAAACGTCAGCCCTTCTTCATCCCCAGGCACCCAATGGAGTGATCCACCATCGCCTTGGCAATCTCCAGCAAATGCCAAATCGAGAACACCATCGCCCGGTCGGCGCCCTTGAGGTGATCGCCGCATTGGTACGCCGAGACCGAAGCGCACCGCAGCAGGTCGGCAATATAGAGTTGGCTGTCTTCGAAGCTCACGTCCTTGCTGACGTTGTAGAAGCGCAGTTCATCGGGTGATGAGGGTTGATCGCCGGTGAGGTAGAAATCTATCGCGCGGTAGAGCGCGGAACGATCCCTGGGTGGATCTTCTGTGGTGGGGGTTTCGGAGGGTGGATCGGGAACGGATTTCTTCATGGGTAAAACTCCTGATGTTTATAGGAGCCAACCGATTTCGCGACTAAACGAATAGGGGTGGCGGCTGCACACAGGTTAGTCGACCGGCCACCAGGCAATACCGGCGCACCCGAAGGTGCCCTGCGCACAGCCACCATAAATTTCAGGCGATAAAAAACACCTGAGGAAGGTGGCGCTGTGCGCCTGATGATAGCCGGGCGACTAAACCCGATCACTGATGAGCAGTGACGGGCCGAGACTAGCCACCGGAATGGGCAGGCGCAAGCGGGCAAAATGATCTAGGAAATGTCCCGCAAAGGAAAGGGAATGAGCCTTCAGAATTGATGATTATCTTGTACGAAATATCGACAAGATCGTCCGAGCGCGGCCCGAGCCTGCGGCAGCTCTTGTGGGAATGTGGATGCCGCCAATTTCGCAAGTCGGCATTTCCTGTTGGAGTTATCTCAGGCAACACCCGCAAGCAAACTTTCGTAAGGAATCCGCAAACCATCGTGCAGGCGCTTGATCATGGACAAGCTCAATTTGCGCTTGCGGTTAAGCACTTCTGAAACGCGTCCGCTCGTGCCAATGAACGGTTCAAGGTCACGAGGCGTCAGGCCTTGCTGCTCCATGCGAAATTTAATCGCCTCAATCGGGTCGGAGGGCGGCATGGGGAAATGCTCGTCCTCGTACTTCTCGATAAGCAGCGCCAGAATTTCCAGTTCATCGCCTTCCGGGGAGCCGATCTGCGCACCCCACAATTGCTCTACGCGAGCAAAAGCAGCGCTCAGGTCTTCTTGGCTGCGAATTGGTTTAATGTCCATCACACGGTCTCCGGGTTGATCAATTCTTCAAACGCAGACCGCACTGCTTCCACAACACGCAACGCCATGCGCTCATCTTCAAGAATTGGATAACCTTTCTTGAGCTTGCCAGACACCACCCAACCATTCTCCTTGACCGAGCGAATAATCCGGTTCGCATCCTGATCCGGCATTTCGACGACTTCCTTCAGCCGTTCCTGAGCTCGCTGGAAGATCATCAGCACCCTGGCCTCATCCACCATTTCCGTGCGAATGGTGTGCTCGATGACGCGGGCGGTGTAGAGAACATGTTCAGTCAAATCCGGATACCGCCAGGCAAATCCCGCGTCTTCGTACTCATCGAAGATGAAATTACTGGGGGTGCCGTCTTCATATTTCACCAGTTCCCCAAACCGGTAATTCCCGGCGTAACGGCGCATGAACGGGCGAGAGAACACTTCAAGTGTACGGTCGTAGCCGGCCCTGAAATGAGTGGAACTGGTGATGGTGGCCGACACGGGCAGGATCACGCCGTCGGGCACGGCTTTGTCGCGAATCAAGGTGTCGTTGATCAGGAAGCGATGTATCCGGCCATTACCGTCACGCATGGGGTGGATGTACACGAAACCGAAAGTCAGCACCGCGGCACGTGCCACTGGCTCGGCACCACGGGTGGTGACCTCGAATTCGTTGAGGCCTTCCAGGAGTGGGGCAAGGTCTTCGAAGTGCGGCGCGATGTAATGCACGATGTCCTCGCGCAGGGTGGCCTGGCCGACAAAGACGGGAGAGCGGCGTAACCCTAGCCCGATGGCATCCCGGCCGAGAATGTCGGTCTGCAAGGTTTGCAGGCTTTCATTGCTCAAGGGCGCTTCGATATGGCCGCAGTGCAGGGCAATGACATGGGCAAACCGCTGGATGCGATCAGCCTGGTCGGCCTCTTTTTCGATGAGAAAGCTTGCGCGCGACTCTTTGAACGTCAGCCAACTGGCCGTGCGCATCAGAATGTCGGCGCCAAAGCTTTGGTCCAGTTCTGCGAGCGCTGCGCTCAGGTCGAATTGCAGAGCCTCTTTCACCTCTCTGGTACGACGAACCAACGGGCAAAACGCCGGTGTTCCTGGCAAATTGTTTTTCACTCGCCAGCGTCGAACGATCACCGAGGTGCTGCGAGTGAGGTAGTCCTGCGCTGGCAGCGCATCGACATAGGCGCCATTGGTTACCTTGGGTGTGTCCAGGGTTTTCCCGGTCAGCCATTCGTAGAAGAAACCTGCGCGGCGAGCGTACTGGCCGAAGGGCTCGCGCTGACACCAGGCTTCTATAGGCTCGGGACCGGTTTTTGCAAACAGCCGGGCGAAGAATTCGAGGTGGATGTCTTCGTACTTGAGCCCGAATTCGAAGTGTCCTGCGAAATCGTCGGCCGGTCGGTAGCTCGGCGGGTACTGATTGTGTGTGTGTCCGCCGCTTTCGCGGCTGACTCGTATCGTCCCGATCATTGAATCGATCAATAGAGGTTGTGCCAATGCGATGCCGAATTGCTGGGCGAGGGCGTTAAAACCGACTTGCATCGACGAAATCCTTTACTGGGGCAACGAAAACGTTAACGAATCGATGATTCTACGCGAAAACGTTAACGGTTTCAGTGCAGCGAAAATGCTAACGGTTACAAAAAAACGCTAACAAAACCCTTTTTGGCGAAAAAACGCGGGTGAGATTTCGCAAATGTCCGGGCTGCTTAGGTTAAAACTGTAAAATTCCGTGAAACGAGCGATATTGAAAGTCCGCGCTGCCCCGAGTGACGCGCCCGAGGTCCCAGTTGGCAAGATCCATTTTTGGCGCAAGAGGCCAGGCGGGACGTGGCTTTCAGCGATATTCTCGAGCATTTTTGAATTGCAAATCGTTGCACGTCCAAGAGGACGCTGTAAGCCAGTGCTCTATGAGGCGTATCTCGTCACTTCGCTGCAGCAATGCGCTCGGTTAATTTCTCTTCCAGCGTCGATACAAAAGCTTCTAGGCTGAGGCTTATCTCACGTGAGCTACTTAATTCTTTGTATTTTTTAAAGCAAATGCTTATTTCTGAAAAAGAATTGTGATTTTTTTCTATGCGGCGATCCACTCTGGTTAGGTTTCTTTCTAAGTGCGTATAACACGAAACTTCCCTGCACTTGTCTGCTTTTGTTCTGCCGTAATGGGTCAAAAGCCAACATTCTGTAGAGTGAACGGCAATAGCCATTATCAGCCGATTACCATATGATTCTAAAAATCCCTCACCGAGCCATTCGTGGATTTTTTTCGATACGTTGCTTAGAAGTGTGGTGGCTGGTATTGGATTGCCTTCTTCAAAAAGTGGCACTCCAAAATTCACATGCTCGCACATGTCGGTGTCAACATGGATCACGAGGTAGTCATTAAACTCCAGTGCTTCTTCCAGTCTCTCTGAAGACTGACAAAATTCTCTTACGCGCTCCCACCCTCCGAAATTTCCTTCTGCTGTTCGGGATCGGTCTGTTGCATCTCGCAATGGCTGCAAAGGCTGAATGTCTGCTTCGTCATCAATATCGTCTAGAATGTTGCTGGTTACAGTAAATATAATTCGTTCGATTACAACTTGGTCTGTGATTCCTTCGGCTACAAGTGCGAAACTAGGCATGTTTCAGAATCCCTTCGGCAAGCCACCAATAACACCGCGCATAAACATTTCTGAGAGCTTCAGATCCGAACCGGACTTTTTTTGTATTCTCTTTATACGTGTGTATCCGTCAGGATTTCTTTGAACCGCAAACAATCGCTGATCGTCGTCGTCTAAGTTCAAGCCATCAAGGATAGCCGGGTTATGTGTAGTTAAAATTGACTGTTTATCCCCGGTCACAGAAATTTTGTGAATTTCGGCTATCAAATGAGCGCACAGCTTAGGGTTGAGGGAGTTTTCGATATTGTCGATTGAAAAAAAACTAGGGCAAAGCTTGCTGGAAAATAAGGTGGCGTAGAACATTAAATACAAGAAGCCTTCGTTCGCGCCCCGGATGTCAAGATACTGATCCTTGGAGCTAAAGTATCTGTCTACGACCTCTATGTTGCTATGAGACATGCTTGTTGTGGAAGTAAAGTGCAAGTCTTTAAACCACCCGAATATGGAAAGGGTGTTTTTAATTGTCTCAAGTGTCCCTTGATCTTCTTTGGATAGGACCATTAAAAGCTTCTGTAATCCCTCTCCGCAAATTCCTAAAGGTTCGATTTGTCCCTCTGCATCAAATTTCCTGAGAACAGAGGTTTCGGGGGAAAAAATAGCAAAGTTGTTTAAGTCTGGTAGTATGTGTTTCAGTTTTTCTTGTACGCGGTAACTGATTTTTGTTATTAGGTTGTCTTTGGGTAGTGTAAAATTTTTGGCGGATGTCCGTTCGACGGATTCAATGTACGCTTGCAGTTTTTTGACCTCGTCATTTAACACTTTTACAGTGTTATGGCTGCCCGCAGTTAGTTCCTCGATTGCTTCGTTAAAGAAATGTTCATTAGTCAATCCGTTGTGAGTAACTTCGCAAGTCCATTTTGAGTATTCTTTGTTGTCGTGTTGTAAAGAAAACTCGGTTGTTGCGCCAATATGATTAGTGGCTTTGATTAGGATTGGTTGGTTTTGACTGTCGCTGTCAAATTGAGGTCGCATTAATGACGCGCTGGTAATCCTGATTCCGCGAGAAAATAAGAACTCATTGTCAAGCTTTCTCGTGTTTGCAGCCGATGCTAGTGCGATAGCCTCCAAGATGTTGCTTTTGCCGGCTCCATTCTCACCAATAAATACATTAGTGCGGCCTAACTCCAATTTTAAGCTGTCTATTGTCTTAAAATTGTTGATTTCAATTTTCTTCAACACAAGTGTTTTTTCCCGGAGCGTAAGCGTATGAAGAGTCTAGATTGGGTTCGTCAGGGGGGCAATCGTAAATGCTCGTGAAGTGATTTTCAGATACGACGGCAAGAATTGTAGAGGAAATGGTGAAGACAGGGGAGGGCTAAGGAGGTCGTGGTGTCCTAAGAGCTTGTGAGATATGCGCTGTACTGCAAGTGCAGGAGGGAGGATAGGGTTTTCAAGAGAGTCCAAGCGTACTGTCAGTGAGCTGGTTTTGACTATCGTTATGGTAGACCTGATAGGAAAAACCTACCAACAGGTCGGCCAGTGGAGACGATGGCCAAGGCTAGGCCGTCGGTCTGCGTGGTCCATTTTCCAGGGTGCCATCGGAAAGCGGTAATGTTGGTAATCGAGTAGAGGTGTGCGACTGCAGCCTTTATTTGGCGTGGCTTTGAGCAATTACCAGAGAAGGTGATTTAGGGTAATTGAAAAGGTAAATTTTTGTAAATCGCTGATTTTAAAGGGTTTGTAGGGTCAGGATCTAACCCTATCAAAAGGTAATCTAATTACTAAAAAATTACCCTATTATTACTTTTAACAATATTAGGTAACCCATTGATTTCAAAGGATTCTGGGGGATCTAGAAAATCAAATTACCAAAATTACCTTTTTCCCATGGGTCAACATAGAACGGGGAAGGGTGTAGGGCGGGGCTGGCCAGAAGCGTGACACGCGAATTCTGAGTAACTGTCACTGACTCTGTCACCAGTCTCGCTTGACGCTACCTCGCTATCGCTGCAGGCCTTGAAAATAGTGGAGCGGGTGAAGGGAATCGAACTCTTAATGGACACGGAGGTACGAATGTTGTGTAGGTGTGTAGGTGCGCGAGCGGCGTTCGCCCCTGGAATCGTTGGCTATAAAGTTGTGATTCCTCCACTCGGCCTTTGACTCACAATGTGACTCTTGAAGTGGAAACCTCCCATCGCCCCTCCTGATCCTCTAAGCCTGATACAGGAGTTTTTTGGCTCGGAAGAAACCTCTCACATTGCCCACTACAACGAGCCGCCGATGCTGCATCTCCTGTCACCGGCCCGCAGCTCCGTCACCCAGGATCTAGCTAATTTCTGATGTAGTACCTGTGTAGAAGTGAAGAAGGATCTCAAGGGTGGATATCCGAAGCTTTTTTGGCCTGAAGACTCTTTGGTGGCGGAGGCGGCTGCAAGAGCGACGGAGCGAGCAGCTTTTTGAGCGTGCCCTGCCGGTCGGCTGTCGTGAACCAGGCCGCCCGAGGCGTCTTGGCCCTTCGGGCTTCTATCCTCACGCCTTTGGCCCTTCGGGCCGGCGCGCTCCGCTTGCTCTTCAGCATGGTTCTTAGACTAGGCAGCTAGCCATGACGAACTAGCTGTTCACGTAGCTCCATGACCGGGATAGGCGGGTCGGCACGATGCACCATGGCATGACAATTTGGACAAAGCGGCTTCATGTCGTTGACCGGGTCAACATTCTGGGGGGCGTCCAATGTATGCAAAGGGACTTCATGATGTACATGGATAAAGTCAGTACCGAGCTCACCGTACACATCCCCAAAGCTCATTCCGCAGGCTTGGCATGATGGGCCGTAATGATCGAGGCAGGCCTTTCGGTTTGAGCGGCTTCTTTCATACTGGGTGACGATCACCTGTTGCCATTCGCCTTCTTCTTCCCCGCGTGAGGCCGGGGACGACGATGTATCATCGACGAGTTCTGTTGCTTCAGTCGTCTCAGGATGGTTTGTATCACTGACAGCTTGGCCTCGATAAATCTTGTCGACCCATGCCAGAAACTGTTCAGCAAGTAGCCCGACTGTCCCTTCCAGCTGGGACTCGACGGTAAGCTGGTCAGCAAAGGCCGGAATCGTGGAGAGGATCGGGTGCTTGGCGTCATATTGGACTCCGTTGACCACCGTATTTGATTCTTGAAGCTGTCTTTTCCAGGAGCGACCTGGCGGCACGTCTACCCAACGAATCGATTGGTTGTCGAGCAGGGTAGGCGCTTTACTTTGGGAAAACTTTGCCCACAAATCGTCCTGCCCTTCATAAATCCACACCCTGCATTCCACGCGGTGAGGGGTAACCGTAGGATCGAGTTCGAACGCTATGAGACGGATACCCTCATACGGTTCGTGATACTCAGCCCACAGGCTTTTCCGATGTTGTCGAGAGCATTTGAGAAACTTACATACGAAGGGATCATCACATGGCGTTGGCGCATTCCTAAAACCCTGAGTCCAGCAATTTTTCGCTGAGTTCGACTTCCACCAATCTTCGAGCTCCATCAGGCAAAACTCCTTCACTAAATACCCATTTTCCGGGGTAGTGCCAATTCTTCTGGGGCTTCACCTTCTTTGAAGCCAACCAGATAAAGCACGTCTCCAACTGGCAGTGCTCCCTCCTGCAAATTTGAGTTCGTATTCTGGATCACTGGGCAGGTTGCATAGCGCAGAGTAACTCCCTGTTCATTCAGGCGTTCGATCATAGCCTGGAGCTCTTCAAACACCTCCAAACGCGCTGTGCTTGAATAAAGCTCGGCGCAGTCGCGATAGTCCCGTAGGTAATCAGTTAGCTCCGCGAATGCCAGCGCCTGGTCTTTGGAAGGCTCGAAGGTGGGCTCGATGTAATCGCCGATGCTTTCAGCTGCAAGCTTGGCCAAGCCCCTGCCTGATTCGGGCTTCAATGCCTTCGTCATGACATATTTCTGATCGAACTGCTCACGAGCAGCGCGCAGTTGCTCCTCGGTGGGAATCACCATGGGTTTCGTGAATGCATCGATGTCCTGGAACTCAAAGGCAGAGGCGAGAGAGCGAAGCGTGTTGAGGCTGACCCCGGCCCCTGCTTCAACCCGCTGGATGGTTCTGGGTGTCGTCTTGGCGAGCTCTGCCAGAGTCTCCTGAGACCACTGGCGGAGTTCGCGCAGATACCTGATTACGTGGCCCAGTTCACCTTTGCTCAGTACGCGGGTTTCAACGCTGTCGAAGCTGCTCATCTCGTGTCCCCTGTTTCAGTGGCTGTTCAGATGGTTCGAGTATGAGTAGGAGGAAAGCCGGGCGACACGACACGAACCTGACAGTTGTGAACCTAGGCTCATCCTGCCTTCGGCTGCCACAGATGACCCTCCAGTAGAGACAGGTTAAGCAAGCCGGCAAGACTGGCGCACAGATGGCACCGGCGAAGTTATCCTTAATGTCACTGATGGCTTGCGCATTGGTTTTAATGAGCTGACTGTTAGATTTATATTTGGTCATCGTGATCCGAGGGATAATTTCCGCAGTCATCGACTTCCTCATCAAATCTTTTTTATCTTTCAAGATCTGAAGTACAGCCCGCTCCACGGAAACATCACCCGTACGCTCAAAGAGATCGAGCAACCTGGCCACGCCCGCGCTGAGTCTTTCTTTTGAAGCTCCCGCTAATGGATGATCTGGATCAGCTTCTCCCTTGTTCCATATCCCCAGCCATGCGTAGGAGATAGTAGGGGGTAGGACTCGGCATTGACTAGCTACGCCAAAGGAACGCGGACAGGCTTCACATCGGTTTTTGCCACCCGGATGTCACGTAACGGAACCTCGGTTCCTGAACTTTGGGGCCACCGTGATCTTCGCCCTCAATCCTGAAGGACTTGGCCATGAGATCTCGCACTCCACCTAGGCGCTCCATTGAGGTGAGCTCCTTGGTTATGTCCTTCACGACGGTTGTGAAGGCTTTGGTCGATGATGATTTCATGAACTCAGGTGTCGAGAGAGCGAAATCGCGGTCAGGTAGTGAAACCCCGAATAGGCTAGTGACTGAGCTCGCCGTTTTAATGAGGAAGCTGCCCTGAATGCCCTGAGTAGACCGGACACCGTAGCTACGTCTAAGGTCACCGCAAATTTTGTCGACGTCGTCCATGAGCTTCGTAATGCGCTTGTTGCCACTCGCAATGCCTTGCTCATCGAAAGCAATGCGAATCGCTTTGAGCGTTTCACGCATGGTCACGAAATGGCCTTCGTTGCGTAGCTGCCTGGCAGCCTCAATGGCATGGGAGACGCTGCCAGTAGATTGAGTCAGCCACGCCGAGAACAAGGGCAGATCCAATGCAATAGTCTGGGTTGCTCCGTGCGATTGGATTTCGGAAATGCTCGTTCTTGTCTTGTCCGCGAGGTTGGCCAGAAGGCGGGCGGTGAAATCATGGCCAAAGGCGCCGACTTTCTTCATCCAGTGCACCTGATAAGCGTGCCTAATGGGGTGGATGAACGAGTCAGCCTTCAAGTGTTTGGCGGCAGTCGAGTAGTAAATAGATTTGTAGGCAAGCCAATTTAGGGAAGCGACGAACATCTCCAACTGCCTTGTGGGGCCACCATACTCGCCTCGGCTATTTTCGGAGAACTCTGACTTGCTGAACACGTGACCATCCGAGCCTACAAGCTTGACGTCCTTCGACCAGCGCCCGCGCGTTTCGCCTGCATCACTCAGCTCTGCGAAGATAGCCGCACTTAAAGCGCTGTACTTGCTGTATTCGTCAGAGCCACGGTAGCCCAACATCCTCATGGTCAGGTAATACACGCTGGACGCTTGATCCCAGGTGCACACCATGTTCATTTTCAGTTGCTCCAAAAGGGCGCTGAAGTCCTCATCTACAAACTCTCCTCCCCGAATTTCGGGGCGGATTGATGCCGCTTCCTTTTGCGCGACCGCATCCACCTCCTCAAGACCAAACTCAGTAGGCGCCAAGAATCGAAGGTAAGGAAATTGCTGTTTCCGACTGTCTCTATGCTCAGGCTTGTAGTTGTCTATGCAAAGAAGATCATCGTAGAAGAGATTGCCTTGCAGAAAGTTTTCTAAAGCACACAGATCTCCGTTGATCGTATCGCTGGTCTTAACTGCAACCGCCCCGGTGGCGCGCTGGACGGCTGTGAGTGTGGCATTATCGATCAGTGCGTACGTCATGGGTGGGTAGTCTTGTCTTGAGATGGCCAGAAGAACATTCGTCGAGTCGGTAGGAGTAATTACGTTGCCACAGCCTTAACGGCTTTCTTTATGGAAAATTCCTGCTCGCTACCATCACTGAACTTCACGACAAAGCCCTGCGTAGTGCCACCGTGGGGGCCAACCCCACGCGCTATATTGCGCGCGTAAAAGGCAACAGGATGTCCTGGCGTTGGCCAGTTGGTCGCTTGGCAATACCGGACGTACAGGTCTTCGAGCAGATCGAATTCGGTGGAGCCTTGAATATCTCCACCCTTAGCGAGATTTTTGTCACGCATTGCATAAAAAAAGCGCTCCGCCTCCGTCTGGGATGAAAAAAGTTGACCTTTGATGACCAATTGGTTTGGCATTGTCGTTCCGCTCCGTAGGGTTAGTCGGCAAACTCGTCAATCACTGGAAGACCAGAATCTCGGGGCGCTTTACTGCACCGCTCGCGTCCATCGACTTCCACCATTACATTTCAGCGACCGCCCATTGCATCAGGCCTTTCTCAAAGGCGGTGAGTTGTAGGCTCTCCACCCGAGGGGCAAGCGACCGTAGTTTTGCCAGCAAATCGTTCAGGTGCTCTGATGGCAAAATCAGGTGCTTGATCTTGGTTGAGATCTGAGTGGGAATTCCGTACTCGTCCAGTGCGGTGAGTAGGGGGTCAAGGAACATGTTTTCCAGTTGCTCAGCGAAGAAGCTGAAGTCTCCAGGCTCGTACCCGTGTTGCTCCAGCACGTCGACCTGAATTTTGTGAATCGCCATGATGTCCCGAGGTAATCTGAAGCACACCATGTTCCTGATGAATTTCAGGCGCAGGTTAATGGCTTCACTCGCCGAGACATTCTCCCACCGATTTTCCACCGCTTCGCTCAGATAGTCCGGCAAGCTTTTCTGATTTCGAAGTTCATTGATGTGCCAGGCCAACTGAGAACTGGACGAGATCAGGTAATCCATCAGGTTCTTACCTTCTAAGATGTAGACCAGCTCACATAAGTAATTCAGTTGGTTCGGCTCAGGAATGCCTTTCCAGCCTAATAACTCATGGCTGTCAGGAAGGTCAGTGATGATCGTTTTCGCGACTTCGACCTGACGCTCGATAGGGATATGGCGGTTTTCGATCAAGGTGGCGGGTGACAGCACCGGGTTGGCATACGCTTCCTGGAGACGGCCTCTCGACATGTCCGTGAGATATTCGTTTTCTAGTTGCATTAACAGGCCGATAGGTGAGGTTTCATCCTGATGGCCGATGGGGTACTCGACCGTCAGTCCCTGCTCAATGGGCGGGGCTTCGAGCATAAACACCTTGCCGATGAAGTATTTGTTCATGCGGCCAGCGCGCCCGGAAATGTTCTTGTAGGTAAAGTAGTCGAACGTCGACGTTTTGAGGCGGCGATCGTAAATGATGACGTTCTCAGCCGAGGTATTGACGCCCTCGATCATCGTCGATGTGCAGATGATTCGCTTGATGACGCCTTCGTTGAACAGCTTGACGATGTATTGCTGCAGCGCGCGAGGCACCCCACCATGGTGTATTCCGATACCTAGGGCGATCGCCTTGGCAACGTTCCATTCTGGGTGGTAATGCTTGGAGATCCACGCAGCGATTTCCTGCGTCTCAGGCACCGAGGTCAATCCAGCATCCCGGATCAGATACTCAGCCACCCTGTTTGCGCTTGCCGGCGCCTGACAGTAGATCAGGGTAGGGGACTCCAGCGTCCTGACCAGTTCCAGGAGCTTCTGTGTGCGCTCCTCTGAGCGCATGCCCAGATTGAAATTCTGGATATCGACCGCGACGGTGCTGTAGTCGGACGGGATGAAATGGTACTCGTAACCGTCCAACCCGGAGATCTTCTGAATGTGCGGCCCGAGCATGTAGAACTGCGCTGCGGTCTTTGCGAGTTTGTGGAATGCCAAGCTCAGATCGACAGCGCGCGTGCTCTCATCCTTATCGCTTCCCAAATCGATTTTGTAAAATTCGTCGAGGACGAAGAACCCCACATCATCCAGGTCAGTGCGCTGGATGACCCGCTCCTGCGTCAGGAGGTAAACGTTGGTGGCGTCGGGCACAGATTCCTGGCTGGGATGCGTAATCAGGTTGAAGTCTCTGAAACGCTTGACCAGGCGGCGCCGGGTTTCGTCGATTAGCGCAATGGTGGGAACGATCACCACCACCTTCTTGAACCGGCGCTGGGCAAGTACTGCGTCGATGACCAGGCTTTTGCCGACGCTGGTGGAGGCGCTCAGGACGACGTTTTGCCCCTGCATGAGCAAGCTGAAAACGTGGGCCTGAAGGTGATGAAACACCATGCCAGGTTCCACACCTTCAACTCTGTGAGCCTCGTAAGCCAAGCGGTCAGACAGGGCCATGTTGCTCAGGTGTGGCGTGATATAAGGAAAGAGCCCCACGGCTCGCACCATATTGAGCAGGAGCGATTGTTCGACTGCGTCGAAGAGTGCGAACTTGTCGAGCGCACGGATCACCAGATCGCGTCCTTCCCACTCGGAGTTGCTTCGGTTGACGATGGCGTTGATGGCAAGCAGCACATCGACCGTCGAAACGCCCTCATCACTGAGGTTCGCTAGGCTGTTCTTGATCGTTTCGTAGTTCATTACCGCATCGTTCCTTGAGATCGCCGAAGCCGGCTTGGCCAGCTCGGAATACCTTCACCCTGTAGTTTCAGCTGTGCAAATCGAACACAAGCCTTAGCTCATACCTGCAGGTCTTCCAGTGTTTTGCAGCGGGCGTTGAAGGCAGTGGTCAGCTTCTCGATGCTTTCCATTGGCACGAGGAAGACCATGACCTTCACTTGCTTGATGTTCTCTGGTAGCTGGGTGGTGAAGGTGCTGAAGTGGGCCTCGATTTCTTTTCTGAGGTTGTTCACGTAATCAGCGAGCCAACCTGACGAGAGTGCGTGACTGTCGTAGGTCAGCAGGATGGGAAAGCACAGGACGTTCAGCATGTCATCGACTGACGAGTTTCGGTGCAGTGCCTGGTTGAAGGCGTCCGCTTTCGGTTGATGGTGCAGGGGCTCGCGCAGGTTGATGATGATTTCGCGTTCCGACGACAGCACCGTCTCCGAGATGGTGGCGTCCAGGACGTCGCAGATCTGCGCCAACGTCGCGTCCATGGTGTCTGCTTCAATCAGACGCGCGAGCCCCAGCCATAGTTGATCGTCCTGGCCAGGTATCTGGACGATGTGGGCGTTGCCAAATTCGGAGAGCTTGCCACCGGATTTATAGAAAACCTTGCACGCCACGGGCTCACTGTTTTGGCGGCTGCGCAGGATGGCGTGGAGAATAAGTTCGGCGATCAGCCTGTCGCGGGGCAGCTCGCTGTCGCTGAATGCATTGATGGAACGTGCGAGCATGGCTTCGGCATTGTGCGCGAGGATGTTCACGATCTCGCTCGCCTTGAGTGAGAATTCTGGGAGCCATTCGACTAGGTGTTTAGCAAAACCATCATGCCGCCACGCCTTCAGCGCATAGCGTATGTCAAAGCCGGAAAATGAGTGCAGCAGACCTTCTTCGGTGCTCGCATGAAACTCGACAAGGAAGGGATCAGGCCGCTTTTTGTAGGGTTTGGCTGTGGCCGTTGACTGGTCATCAGCTGCCTCTAATAGCTGCTTGAGGTGGGTCAGGGCCGGTTCCCGCAGAATGATCTTCGTGGATGCTGCCGTTTTCACGTTGGCCGTGGCAGCCTTGTCAGCCATCTCCAAGAACTCATCGTAAATTGCCTGCATCTGGGTGTTGTTGGGACGGTTCCCGAAATCCTCAGCAAGCTTGGAAAGGGCCTTTATGTTGACCGCTTCCAGTGCCTCCACATCCCCGTAGACCTGCCAGACGCAGTTCTCCGCCCAGTAGGCGAAACTCCGATTTTGTGGGGAGGTGAATGTCTTGAATTTCTTGAGCAGGGCCTTGCCTCGGGTCGTGGTGGTGTCAGGCAGATTCCGCTTATCCAGCTCTGTTTTGAATCCGTCGAGAATTTTTGCGACGTCGCGCTGGGTCACAATTCGGAAGCGGGCAGGGCCTGGGCGTACATCGCACTTCAGCGATTTATGGAGCAAGGACGAGTCAGCTTTGGTGCCATCCAGCTTGGTCACCTCTTCCATATTCCATTTGTGGTCACCCTCAGTTGTCTTGACCTGAATGTACTCGTTGACGAGCTGGCCCGCGTACTGGAATACGGCCACGATATCGTCGGCGGTCTCGCACTCTACCTGGGTGTAACTGCTATCGCGCAGCATCTTGAAAATGAAGCTGACGGCTACATGGTCTTGATACTTGAAGCCTTGCCTCGCAGCGGGCCCACCTTTGTTGGATGGGCTAGTAATACGCACCATGACATCCCTGTATCGCGAGAAATTTCCAGAAATGGGCAACCGATTGATCAGCCTAGGTGACAAATACGGAGCCTGCTAATAACGTAACGCTACCACTAATGGCAATTAGCCGGCTATCGGCAATATTGAGCGAATCGACGATTGCCCGCACCGATTCAGTGGGTATCCACTCCGCTAGCGAAGTTTGCCAGGTGGAGCGGGGCGTGTGGCAAATTCGGTGAGTGCTGGCGACCCAATTTGGACACAATCGAGTCTGATGAACTCGACCTGTAAACCCAGAAAATGACTTGTTAACCTAGATGGTTTACAGATTTTTTTCTGGTTTACACCCTCTCCAGGCTGGGGTGTGGCAAGCCCTGAATCAAGGCGTCGTGATCAGCGAGTAACGCGCAAACAGTGAGCGATAGAATCCAATGAGCACCTCTTCGGCGTTGGGCTTGCAAAGCTCATAAGCGCCAAAACGACAGACCTCATACCCCACCAGTCTCAGAGCCCTGTCACCCGCCATCATCTCAGCATAGAGGCGGGGGTTTGAGCATCCGTCTGTGTCGGAATAGTGGTGTTTGCCATCAATCTCTATGACAAACCGTACCCCGCCAGGAAGCAGCAGAAGGAAGTCCATGCGCGACCTCACCCTAGTTCTATATTCGGCCCGTACGTTAGAATATCCACCAGACGCAGTGCCTTTCGTGCGTCCGTTTTTAGGTTGGCGAACTCCGGTTCTCGCAGGGCGGTAATGAGCATTGAGCGGTCACCGGCATCTGTTGCTGCTATGAGCAACTGACGAGTCCAGTACTTTTTCGAATCTGGGTTCTCAGACGCATACACCGCAGGAAAAGCCTGGCCGGCAGTGAATTCGCCGGCGTATAACGCCGCGAGTGGCGGCGTTGCCTCCAAAGAGGCTTCACGAACAGTGCCTTCGTTGCGATCCATCGAGTTGGGGATGTTTTCTCGTGCGGCTTCAGCTGCAGCAGTTTGTGCGACAGTGAAGGTCGCAATCTCAGTAGCGGGCTGAAGCGTGCGCTCCTGTCTTTTGGCTTCAAGGGCCCTGATGGCTGCGTTACAGCGCTCTTTGAACTGATCCTGTCGCGACACCGCCACAGCCCTACGCAGCTGGCCAATTAGCTGGCCGATGTCGTCGACCATCGATACAAGAAACCAGTAGGGTCGCTCTGTGCCCTGCTGGCTCAGTGCGGTGGCAACGAAAGGCCAGACCTCCTGTCCTGTGAGTGTTTGCCTCTGCAGAGTCTCGCGAAGCTGCTCAGGGCCCTGAAGACACAAATCGAGCAGGAAGGATTCTGGGGGCAGATCCAAATTTCCCTGATCAAGTCGGCCATTTGCATTTCCCACATCTGCGCCAAATTGCTCACGTGCATGTCCAAAGGCCTGTCGCATATCCTGCAAGGCGATAGGCAGTGCGTTTGGGTCGTTTGGTCGGACGACTACTGGAAGCGCTTGGCCCTCTGCATTGATGCGACGGAACCTCATGGGTGCCGCGTGCTGAAGGGTTTCTAAAAGCAAGGTGATGTCGGCGGGGCGGGGCGAGACCACGGAGCGGTCAAACGCTTCAAGCCACTCCGGTGCTTCTTGAGGTACTTCAGGTAGGATTAGGAACAAAGACCGTAAGGCATTTACCCGCTCGGTCATGGCATCGTTACTTTGGAATTTCTGTATGAGGTCATCGATCAGCACATTCTGGTCGATGATTTCATCCGGCGGTATTGGTAGTCGATCCATGTAAGGTCGGATGCGAGTTGACTTGGCTAGGAGCTCAAGGAAGCCGTGAACCTTGAATGCTTGTTTCAGCGTCACCGTACGAGAAACACCAAGGCCAGCATGGAGCCCGGTCGCCCTGTAGGTGAAGAGCACCGAAAACCCCTCTGACGCCTGAAGGATCGTCTCGCGATGTTGAGCGGGGTTGCCTACGCCTGCGGTCAAAAACGAGCTGGCTGGGATGGGCGCGCGGAGTAAATCCCTCATGTCCGACAAGATCTGTCGAGCACTTTTGTACTGGGTTGGAGAAGTGGCCAGCGCTTCATCACCCCGAACCTGCACAATGATGGCAGCCAAAGCCTGCTCAGCGGCGGCTCCGATCAGTCCAATCGCTGGTGAGTATCGGGCTACCTCAACTCTCAGGCTTCCCCGGTTTGGTGTGCCGAGGCAATGTAGCGCTAAGGCCAAAGACTCTTGGCTGGCTTCCAAGAGACGTATTGCGCTGTTGCTGAGGTATCTAGGCATCGCGAATCCTTGCTTTGCTGATGGTAGTGACTCGACGCCGGATGGTTGCAGCAGGTGAGCGCCTCTGGCGATGCTAACACTTGCAGCTAAAGAGTTGAGGCAGGCCCAGATACCAGCACCTTCTTCATGGTGCCGAGCGAGCCTGGATAGGTCATGGCTTCAACCCTGGCAGCCCCCCAGATTTGCCGATACGCATGTCCAATAAGCGTCGGTGTACATCATATCCACCTACTTGCCTGATGGACTACTGGCGCGAAGCGCTGTTGCAACTGGGGACGAGAGAACTCCCGTCAGCAGATGTCGCCTGAGTCGAGTAAGGCTTGGAGTCGAGTAAGGTCTGACTGAGCAAAGCCGGAGGTTGAGGGGGGTATTGCCTTCGTGCGGCATTGCCATTGAGGTGCCTGTTTACGGGATATTGGCCAAATAAAATTAGTCCTCTGGACAAATATTACTTAAGATCCGTTACTGAGCTGCCCTCTAACCCTTCTCATTGGAAATACTTTATTCCGCAGGCATGTGACATGGATCTTTTTAAAACAAAGCTCTCACAAAATAGACTGCATGAATCTTTCAAGAAGATCTCCAGTGACCCTTGTTACGCACCAGTGAAGGACGTGATCCAGTCATGGGGCAAAGGGCTGCTGGAGAGATCGGGAGAGCAAACAAAATTTATCAATGAGTTTCAAACTACCTTCAACTCTGCATTTTGGGAGTTGTATCTAAATAAGATGATCATTGATTTAGGTTTTTCTGTCGACTACTCAAAAGGGAGCCCGGACTTTTGCGTCAGCACACCAAGCGGATGTCAGTTCAGTATTGAGGCGGTCGTATCAGATCGCCCAAGCGCTAATGCTGCCAAAGCAAACTCGTTCAACGAGAAAGAGTTTAGGGATCACTGCACCGTTAAGCTCATGGGGAAATTAAAAGACAAAAAAGATCTTTTTACTGGGGCCAATGGAAAAAAATTTCCCTACTCGTCCCTGGAACACGTGCGCGACAGGCCGTTCGTCATTGCAATTGCTCCATTCGATAGCGATCTATCGCTTACGCAAAATAACGAAATAATAAATCGTGTTCTTTTTGGTATAGAGCCTCCTGATGCATATACCTTTCAAACTGGAAAGCAGCGAAAGGTCTCAAGTATTAACAAGCCGTCGGGTGCGCCAATTGAGTTGGGCATATTTACAAATGACTCCTACAAGGAAATTAGCGCAGTCATTTTTTCTACCACTGGTACTTTCGGCAAGGCGGTAGTAGAGAGCGGTATCGAGAGAATTGTTAGGGCTACAAATTTCAGACAATTCAATAAGGATGAATTCATCGCCCTTCAAGGGTTGAGTGGTATGGGAGTAAAGGGTCATAAGTTAGGGGTGTTAAATTACCTTATCTCTACTCGAAGTGACTTTGGCAGTACTGTGGCTGGTTCTGATATGCACATTTACCATTCGTCCTACCATCGAGAATCTCATTTTGATGGCCTGCATATGTATTATAATCCATATGCCACCACTCCCCTTGAGGCTAACACTATAGATGCTAAGGGTGTTACTCATAATTTTTATGATGTCGAGTCTGATTATCCTATCCAGCATCATCCTGATGGTGCAATGGTATCAAGGCAGGTGTACGAACCAACAGTCAGCAATTTAAAGTTGCTTCTAGATGCGTACTCAATTAGGTATTAAGTTTGCCGCGTAAGTCTACAAAAAATCCCCATTCGGGCGAATTTATAGAGACCAAGGGTAGGAATCACAAAGGCCTGAAGGCTTGTAAAGAGCAGTACGAAGCGGATACTGTTGAGTCGTGGCTCATTGATCCATCAGCTTTACGGCGGGGCCTCAGCCTATCGAGACCGGGCAGCTCATACCGCCAGTCACAACTGATGCTTCTGGCTGGCTCGGGCATCTTTGGCTCAGCAGGCTCAGCGGGCTGTTGATTTGGCTCACTGAATTTGGCCTATTGGTTTGATCCCCCTGTATTCGGCATGCCATGGCTGGCAAGCCGAACACTTAGCGGGCCATCCTAGAGATTTGCTTGCTTTGCCAGCACAAGCATCCCGAGCAATTCGGACTCCTTGCCAACGTGCTGCTCCAACGCATCGTCCAGCAGCGTCTCCATATCCCGCTTAGCAAGCCGAAGCGAGCCTACGGCGATGGCGGCGGCGAACTCCAGGGCTGCGTCGCCGAAGTCCTTGTCCCAGCGTGCAAACACCTTCGCCAATAGCTCTTTCATCACCTTGCTGAGCTCTGGGCTGGATGAGTAGTCCAATTCAGCAGGGTGGCATGCTCTCAGCATGCACGCTTGCAAGATGGCTTCGTTGAACCTGAGGAAGCACTCCGGGGCCAGCACGACCGACTCGTAGCCGTTAGGGCAGAGGCGCCTTTCGTGGTCTTTGTGTTCCCGGGCGTTTTGGAGCACGGCGGACATGGTGAGGTGCACCATGCTGGGCTCAACCTCGGTGTAGCGCTTGGCGATATCGGTTTTGTCCCCGAAGAAGAGAAAACCTTCCGAAAGGCTGAGTGTGCTGCCTCGTGGCGAAAGCAAAAATTTTTGAAACGCGTTTGAGGCTGCCTTCCCAGCCAGTTCAAGAGAGGCCAGGATGTTGGAGGTGTCGGCCAGGTGCCCAAGCCCTAGTTCAGAGACGCTTTGATCCGAATGCGCCTGATAAGTCGTGATCAAGCGATGCCATGAGTTGTCGTTGGAATCTTCGCCGAGGGGTAGCTGGATCCAGTTGGAGAAGCCGTACTCCCTGGGTGTGGAGTTTCGCACCAGGAACATCCTCAACTGATTCCATGACTCGTTCGTCTGGGGGATCCCGATCGGGGAGAGGAAATGCCTCGGGATGCCCGCTTTGATGTACGAGCGTAGATCGCGACTGATCTCGCGAAGAACGCCACCATCCCTCGCGACAGTGGAAATGATCACTGCGCCAGTGGCGTCCTTGCAGTTCTCCTTCTCCAGCTCACGGTACGGAATCACCGTGATCGACGAGCCACCAGCCAGCCTGGTGCGCAAGCGATCTACGACGATTTTCGCCAGTGCCTTGGAGGCGTCATCATCGGCATGGATAACGTGACTGACGGTCAGAGGGAATGACCAGTCAATTTCTGCATCGAGCCATTTCTGAAATTCTATGTGCTCCAGCACCTTGATGACATCAAGCTGAAGCAGCTTTGTCTTCGTTTCCACGCGGGTGTTGAAGGGGTGTATAGAGAAGCCAAAGTACTCGTGGAACTCAGCCAGAGCCGTCGGAGTATGCGGCCTTCCGATAACAACTGGTCGAGGAGGCTTGGCTTTGGACGAGAAATTCTCGCCGATGATCTCGATGAGGGTACCGTCGCTGACTTTCAGATTAGGGAAGGTGACCCCCATGCTGTCAAGCGCGACCATTACGTCGCCGGATCGTCCTTGGGACGTCACATCGACAATGGTGGCGATTCGCTGGGGATCCCAGACGTTGCTTGCCATTTTGCCTGCCATGCTGCCGGAGGTAGAGGCGGAGACAATGCAGAAGTAGGGTTCCGACGGCGGGTTGATCTTCTCTAACTCATCATACGAGTGGAAGCTGACGATTTCTGCCTCGGAGCGGCACAGGGCCAGAGCGCACTTGACGTAGGCATAGATGCCCATCGTATCGATGAAGACCTTACTGCTGCCTTGCAGGGCCTTCCCGTGGCATAGAGCGATCAGGTACGCGACGACGTACAGTTCTGCCTCGCCTGAGGCGATCTCCCTTGCTTGGATGAAGACCTTGTTCCGTCTCTGAGAAGGATGCTTGAACACATGCCCGGAGGGAGCTTGGTGGATGGCATTGTTTTTCTCGATGAGGCTGTGTACGCCACGGCTCATCAGATGCTTCAGATCCATCTTGTAAGGGCCGGGATGTTGTCCAAGGGCGTGGTTTTGGAAATTTGCGCCATCCCATTCGACGAAGGTGTACTGCTTCACGAAGTCAAAGCCAGCCTTCATGCCGCGCTTGATCATGGTTTGCAGGTGCGTATTGGCCGGGTTCCAGGCTGCCTGGAAGGTGTTGTATTGGTCGGTAGAGCCCACGATGTATACGCAATCTGGAAGATTGGCATCACTCTTGAGGGCGGTCTCTACATCCGTATACACATTCCCTTCGGTCAGTTGGCAGCGTTTGTAGCAGAGCACCAGGGCTTCAATGGTTCCGTAAGAGGGGCAGTGTTTCAGGTACCGCCAGGAGTAGAAGCGTTCCATCACTGAGCCCTCAGCGGCACGAGAATAGAGACAACCGCACCTTGAACTGGTGAAAGGCTGGTTTCAGTCCAGTCATTGAAGTCAAACAGGTCACGGTTGTCGCCAGGCGTGAAGGCGTTGAACATCGACAGACGCCCTGTGCGGATCCTCATTAGCCCGCCTATCTGCCTCAGCTCTTGCAAGACCGAAGGCAAGCCCTCACCTGCTGCTGTCTGGGATTTCGACGTCGATTTGTGCTGCAGGCATCGGAGAAGCGCCCTTCGTTCATCTTCGAGAGTCATCTCCTGCACTGGCTTGCCGGTGTAGCGGCTTACTAACCCTGGCCCTGAGTCAAAATAGCTGACCTCGAATGCCCGGAGGCTTTTGGCTCCAGTTTCTGTTCTGGCGGCTTCATCATTCCAGTATTTCTTGAGCTCGGGGTGGCCGGAGAAGTCGTCTTTGAAAGTCGACTCGTAAAACCGTGTCCAGCCCATCAGCACTCCCTCGACATGCGAGAGATAGGGCCTGCCGGTATGGTCTGTGACCGCGTGCTCTTGAGTATTTTGGATCAGTTCCGCAGAGAACAATGCGAGAGCGTCGACCAAAGATTCAGGCACTCCGGCCCTGCTTTGCTGCGTTGTACGATCAACCAGCCTGCGCATTACCGGAGCCATGTCGTCTTTCTCTTTGGCCTTGCCTCGCGAAGAGAACAGCGGTTTCAGGTACTGGATTTTGGAGCCTCCGACGCACAGGAGATCGATGCAGCGCCCTTTGACGAGCAGGTCGAAGTCTTGGGCGTCCATCGCTTTCATTCTTTTGGTTGCGAATGTCAGGACATCTCGGCGATCAATTTCCTTGCTACCAATTCGTATTCCCTTAGACAGCCGGACACCTGCAATCCCCGGTGAGTAATCACAAACGGCCTGCTGAGCGTCCAGTTCTTGAGCGTTCGGATGAATATCCAAGTAATCATCTTCGAGCTTTTGGCGAGCGAGCGTAACGACCATCTGCAGTCGAGAAGCATCATGCATCGGGCTGTGTCGAGCACCGAGGGTATCTATGGGGAAGCGAAAGACCGTTTTACTGTCGGAGGACTCGATCTGGGAGATGATCTCCTCTATCTCAACCAGGCTACGGCACTTCCCCACATGGTTAACAGTTGACAAGCTATCACCTCAGAATCGTGGGGTTACTTTTGGGCCGGAAGGCTTGCGAGTAGTTGTTTGATTTGGGGCTCGGGCTTCCAGTAATTGGGGCCTTTGAGAAACTTCCCATTCTCATCGTAGATAGGCTTGCCATCGGCACCAAGCTTGCTCTCGTTGCTATCCATGATCAGTTCCAAGACGGCTTCAAGAGGGATGCCGTACTTCATGGCCTCGGAGCGGCAGTACACGATGACGTCGCCGAGGAGGTCTGCAATAGCGACCTGGACATCGATGGCATCGTCCCCCCGACGAATCTGCTCAGCAATGTCATCGATTTCGGCAACCTCATCGAGCAGCGTCCGCTTGAATTTCAGAAGACGATTCTCCGCATCTGGGAAGAGATGCGGGGTCTCATGGATGGGCAGCTTGTACATCTCATTCATTGTCTGGATGCGGTCGCGAAAACTTTTGCTCATTGATCCATCTCTGTTGGTGAGGCTTTGGCAGCAGACACTACGCTTCTTTTTCAGAACAAAGCAATCCAAAAGACCGTGGCCGACCATGATCATTGGCAAGGCTCTACGGACGCCCTCACGACCCTTTTGCTTCGCGGTTTGAAGGCAAGCGGGATGCTTTCATGGGCGCGGACGCCGTTGCCAGCAACGTCCATCCACCTTGAGAAACCTTGGCGGTAATGTACGGGCGCACATCTGTACTGCCGGCGTCACCTCCTTCTTCAATCGGAATCTGGGTCAAATGCATCAGGGGAAAACCATCGTCGCATTGAGGAGCGTTCTTCTGGAGCCGTTCAAGGATCTCCTCAACCTTTTCCAGCAAGACGTCACTGCGGACGATAGCGATGAACTCGCCTTCCGGAATATCGAGATTCATCTGGGGCTTAAGCAAGGTAGGGCGCTGATCACTCCCGGCATTCGGCCTCAATCCAACCAACTGGTTGGCACTCATTATCTCGGGCATGACGAAAATATGGCCCACCGCGAGCAGCTTCAAGATACGGTTCGGGCTTGGGGCGTTGACATCTAAGTCTCGGCCACTGGCATCCCGTACATTATTGGCGTCAGCGGTGTTGGTCAGCCCCGATGGCGTGGAACTCGCTCCACAGCCTGTAGCGGATTCGCTCAGGGGGGACGCTGACCGCTTCAAGGCGAGCTGTCTTTTCTCCGACATCGTCATCCGGCAGAACAGCGACTGTCCACGGCACCAGTCTGTGCTTCAACGCTTGCACTACGGCTGCGAGGTAAGGGCCATCCACTGGACTGAGCGAATGCCCAAGCACCACGACCTGATCGACCTCTTCCAGGCCTGCAAAGAAATCGGCGTTGTCTTCGATGATTTGTTTGGAGGGCTTGAAGGTGTCTGAGAAATAATCATCCAAAGTCTGCATGGCTTCGATGAGACGATGGTCTGAGTCTTCGTGATTTACGATCTCGAACAGAGATGTCCGATCTTCTGGGGCCCAGGCGTGGCCAAGTACAAGCTCGGAATCGGCGTCTGTCGACTCACCATGAATGTGCAAGATGTTATCGACGGGCACCTGGTAGACGCTGGTCAGCGTGCTGGTGTAATTGAACGTCAGGTAAGTGGCGTTGATATCCAGTCCCGCTAGGCGGTTGTGAGCGCTCCGGGCGTCGGGGATTTGAATGGTTCTGACCCATTCGGCAAAAAGCTGCTGGAGTGTCCCTCCCAATCCACCTGCCACCCGGTCGACCTCGTATTGGAAGTCATGGTGGCCAGAGTCGCTCCACTCCTCGTCGGCGTACGATCCCATGAAGTGTTCAAGGCTGCTGACAATATGGTCGGTGTCCAGATAGGCGAGAGCCACTTCCAAGTCAGCCCAGCTTTCACCGGCCGGCACATAGTCCTCAATCCAGTCATAGATGTCGCGATCATGGGATCTAACATAGGTCTTGAAATGTCCATATTCTGTGGGCAAGCGGTGGTTCAGATCGAACCCGTTACCAATGATGTAGAGGGTCTTGGTGAGCATACGTGAGACCGTATCAAGTAGAGCCCTACAGTGTTGCCCAGGAGTGGCCGGCTGTGGAAGCCACCGCTAGAGCTTAGCCTCGAGGGAATTTAGACTCATTGACTGACGGCGGATCAAGAATCTGAATGCCAAATTTTATGAACGGTTGAAGCAGCCATCCCTAATTTCAAAGATGTCTGCTTCTGCGTCATTCCTTCAGCTTTGCAGGCAAGCACGGCCTGAATTCTCTCTACCGGTATCGGTCGCTTGCCAGCTTTACCTGTTACTAAATCACCGCCATCAAAATGGCTCGGTAAACCGGAGAGAACCCCTAGCGCTTCAAGCTTTTTCATCTCTGCCAGCAGACGGGCATTGAACGAAGTGAGAGATTCTTGGCGCTCGTAAATGGATGCCATCGCCAACAAAGCGATGGGGTCGACATCCAGTCGCGCGCTGATGCGCTCGAGCATGTCGAGTGTGATGTTGGTCTTCGCGTGCTCGACATTGTGCAAATGCCGCGCTTCCACTGCGCCACCTAGTTGCTCTTGAGACAAACCTCGAGCAGTTCTGATCGAGCGTAGGATCGCTGCCAGCGTTGATCGCGAAGGCATGGGTGCTTCCCGTAAAGGGAAGGATAAGGCCACATTGATCAATTCCTATCCATGCAATATAGTGCGTCATTGTGAATTGCAGGTGAGTGGCTACGGCCGCACTGCACTCGAGGCGAAGGTTGGGCTCCGTCGTCAGCAGCGGTTTAGTCCAGATTTGTCAATTTATAGGAATTATCGCTGAGGGAGGTTGCTTGCGAACTTGGCGCGCCGCCTTTCGAACTGCAGCACCGCAAACGAGGAAACCTGCACCATGTTTATTTCAGATGAGTTTTGTATGGTCGGCCTACCGGGCTTCCTTGGGGCAGGCCGCACGGCTTGGCGGATGGTCGAGCGAGACTCGGAAGATTTTTGGTATCACGTGCGCTTTCGAATTTGTGAAGGCGCAAGGGCTCGGTTCAAAAAATTGATGCCATCAGACCCTTCGATGCTGACACACCTACTCTCGCAGCGGAGCCCAGAGCACAAGATTGAGGTGGTTCAGGTTGTGACTCCCCCTTGCATGAATGGGAGTTCTTTAGAACGTATGGAAAAGTTGATCAGTGCGATCGTCGGCTACGACGGAAACGGTGAGTGCGTACTTCTTCATAAAGTCGATAGCGGAGCAATCTACAGCAGCTCTCCAGATGTGACCGACGCAGGCTTGCTCAGCAATATTCGAATGATTTACGACGCCACGACTGCCGCCGGGAAGCATTTCCATAGCACCAGCTATCAGACCCCAACCACAGTGACGCTCTGATAGAGACAAGTGAGCCCTGCCACGACAACGGCACCGGATGGTTAATCCATGAAGATCCAAATCTATTCAGATCTGCACCTCGGCTTCGCTCGGTTCGATCCCGCCCCAAGCGACGCGGACGTAGTCATTCTCGCTGGTGACATTGATATCAAATCGCGCGGCGTAGCTTGGGCGAACGACACATTCCATTGCCCTGTGATCTACGTCTGTGGAAATCATGAGTACTACGGCGGCCACATTGATCGCACGCTTCAAAAAATGAGGGACGCGGCAGCGCCACATGTCCACGTTCTCGAAAATGAAGTTTTGACCCTCAACCAAACCCGGTTTTTGGTCACGACGGCGTGGACAGATTTCTCATCGACGGGAGATGTTGTTGCGGCAAAACGCGTCGCTTGGGAATGGATGAACGACTACACCGTCATCAGAACCGATGAGAGTTATCGACGCCTTCGTCCCGATGACCTGATCGCTAAATCTAAAGCAGCTTATGCCTGGCTGACACAGGAACTGGACAAGCCATTCGATGGCAAAACCGTTGTAGTTACGCACCATGCACCGACGCTGGATCACGTGGGCGATGATCTTCCCACACACCTTGTCGCTGCCTATGCAAACGATTGGCCCGAGCTTTTGGATAAGGCTGACCTTTGGATCTATGGGCATACCCACGTCGCCGCGGATTTCCTCAAGAATGGGTGCCGTGTGATTTCCAATCCGCGCGGCTATCCGAATCAACAGACCGGTTTCGATCCGGATTGTCTGATCGAGATTTGATGAGCCGTCTCTCAGTGATGAACCTTAGCGAACTGAATTTCGCTGCGTACGAATTCGAGAAAATTATATGGTCACGTTAGAAGAAATCTCGCAGCTACTTTACGGCGCAGGCGCGGAGATGGCTGGCTGGTTGGGGTCTGAGGAAGACCTGATCTATTTAGCAGCAAAGTCATTCCCAGGCAAAGCATTCTGCGTTGTTCGGCAGTGGATTTTGATCGACCTCACGGTCAATTCAGATGAGAAAGAAAAGCTCATCGGACTGGGTTTACTGCCCGCGACTCTGTATGCGCATGAAGTTGTTTTTGATAACCGAAATCGATTTCAGGCAGGCATGTGGGTACGCAGCAATTTTGGCGTGTCTTTTAGCCAGGGTTGCATGTTTGAAACCAGGAGTACGGTCTACCTCCTTCTAGGGGCAGGACAGAGAAAAGAGGCTAGCATTGGCGCTGCTTTTTCGATGAAAGCAGGGTAAGGGATGCTCGCCGGAATTTATACAGAGTCGTTATGGAGCTTGGGTTGGATGCCTGAAGAAATCGAGTTGGAGTTTCATAGTAAGGATGTGAGTGACTTCCAAATGAGGCGCTTGGTGCGAGCAAGTCTTCGAAGGTACAGCGTACCCATCACAGCTTTTATCAGCGACGCGATGATCGCAGATGACACATGCTTCGGGGTGTCTTTTGACCATTCGAAGCATGACGATGCTTACCACAGAGCAGATGGTTCCATTCTCCTCACAGGTAAAATTCAGTCAGCGAGAAAAGAAGGCCGGTTTTGGTTGCTCGAGACTCAAGCTGGTAATTACGTCATCGCTAGCTTCAGGCGAGACTTCGGAAGAGCTAGCTTTTTAAAGCTTCTCCAGTCCGCCGATAGATTCTAATCGGTAGTATGAAAGCCATCATTTGATTACCTGGCAGGGCCGTGGCATATGGCAGATGAACGATGGTCAGTTGTTAGGGCAATAGCCCATTTTGACGAGTTGCTCGACCAGTTGATCACGACTCACAAACCGGTTTTCGCTGATGGAGAACGCGGGACTGCGGTGTTCATTTCATTGGAGGAATGGGAGTCGATTCAGGACAAGCTCATTGCTCGAGCTCCGTCAGACTTCTGAACATTCGCTTGCTAGGCCTCTTACGGTTTTAGTCTGCTGCGCTCCGAGTTCACCATGCGGAGCGCTTCAAGCGGCATCTGTCCTGTAACGCTCGCACCATCGGGCGGAGTCACCGCTCGCCTTGGCTCAGTAACCGTACTCGTTCAGCAGTTTATGCAAAAACTCACGCCGCCGTTGGACGATACTCAAAATGAGATAATCGCGCTCGGTATCCCTCGTCGATAAATGCCCCGCGTCCACCAATCCGTGAATGTAGCCCTCGGCCTTACCTCTTGCTTCGAGCAATGCATCGATGGACGTGCTTTTGTAGATGTCTTCAGCGATGAGCTGCCACCGCTTCATTTGACGCCGTCCGACAGGGTCGTCCGAAAATTTTGGTGCATTGATCAGTGTGTTGAAATCGTTAGGTGGGCTAGCTGTGCTCAAGGTGGGTTCTCAGAACAGTGATAACTGAGCGGAGGCTATCATGCGCACACTAAATCGCCTGTTGTTGGCGGGTTTTTATAGGCGCTGGCGCGAAGGGACGATTGCAATGATGGTGCATGCTTTCGGTGGCGTCTTTGAACATTGTGGAGAGTCCAGGCAGTGCTATTCAGCGAGTACATTCCTAGCCCGGAGTTCGATATGGGATATCTCAGCCTAGAGGACATTTACCCCGATGACGTAGAAAAATATGGCCATATGCGGGTAGGAATGACTGACCTCTACGTAAAAGACAATCACGCCGTTTATGGTGTGGTTACGCGGAGCGAATATCGCGAGCTGACCAGAAGGTTGCTACGTGATGAAACGGTGCAAATAATCATCAGCGCTAAGCTCGCCGCATTGCCCGAGGACTACGATCCGTGGATTAGGCGGATCGAACGCAATCGCGCCTTACGCGCTAGGTATGGGGACAAATTCGATCCTTGGGGAGACGACTGACAGCCCCAACGTCATCACGAATGCAGCGCCTCATCTTACTCGACCGACCTGGTAGTTACGCTGCTCGAAAATCCACCGGTCGTAATTTTCCTTGCTCAAGATTGACCGCAAGCACGCTTCGACGTTAACTGTATGTATATACAGCTTAGATTAAGGCATGTCTCATGAGCGTCACCATCCTTGGCCCGTTGGCGGAAGGGGGAGTCCAGCTCCCTTTTTACTCGTTCAAAGTCCCTGCAGGCTTCCCATCGCCGGCTGCGGATCACCTTGAGCAACACATCTCCATCGACGAGCTTCTGGACATTCGAGCACCGCATATCTACCTGGTGCGCATCGAGGGAAGCAGCATGGAAGGTGCTGGAATATTCGATGGTGATATGGCTGTGGTGGATCGCTCGATCACCGCTGAGCATGGACACATCGTGATTGCGGCTGTGAACTGTGAGCCGGTCTGCAAGCGACTTTGCAAACGTGGGCCCAGTATCATCTTGATGTCCGAGAACGTTGGTTATCCGCCGCGCTATATCCTCGAAGGCGATGAGCTAATCATCTGGGGCGTGGTGACGTTCAGTGTGCGCGCTCATGATCCAAAAGCCTGAGCCCGTCTTCGCTCTCATCGACTGCAACAGCTTCTACGCGAGCTGTGAGCGAGTCTTCCGTCCAGACCTGGCAAAGACCCCCATCGTGGTGCTGTCGAACAACGACGGCTGCGTAATTGCACGTAGCGCAGACAGCAAACCGTTCGTAAAAATGGGCGAGCCGTACTTCCAGATCAAACACAAACTTAAGCAGCACGGCATCGTGGCGTTCTCGTCGAACTATGCGTTGTATGGCGACATGAGTGAGCGTGTGATGAGTGTGATCGAGTCCATGGTGCCAGCCGTTGAGGTCTACAGCATCGATGAGGCGTTCGCGGATTTATCTGGTGTGCCAGGTAATCTCGAAGCACTGGGAAGGCGCATACGCGCTCAGGTTTATCAGAGCACCGGCATTCCGGTCGGCGTCGGTATTGCCGGTACCAAAACCCTGAGCAAACTCGCCAACCATGCAGCAAAAAAATGGCAAGCGCAGAGCGGCGGTGTCGTTGATCTACGTGACCAGGTTAAGCGTGACTGGGTGCTGAAGAAATGCTCGGTCTCAGACGTCTGGGGTGTAGGTCGGAAAATGACTCTTCACTTAGAAGGCATGGGCATCAAATCCGCTTGGGATCTCTCTAAAACCGATCCTTGGACACTGCGCAAAAAATTCAGCGTAGTGATTGAGAAGACGGCGCGCGAGCTCGCGGGAACACCATGTCTTGAGCTCGATGAGCCTGATCCACCCAAGCAGGAAATTTGTTGTTCTCGCATGTTTGGCAAGCGCCTCACAGAGATCGCACCGATCAAGGAGGCGGTTGCTTCCTACATGATGCGAGCGACGGAAAAACTCCGCGCGCAGCAATCTTTGTGCAAGAAAATCAGGGTCAGTATTCGAACTGGCATGTTCAATCCCGAGGAAGCAAAGTACGCCAATGGTGTTCTGGTTGAATTGCCGTATCCAACTGACGATGTTCGATTGATGACCAAGGCTGCAGTGGACGCTGTTGATCGCGTGTTCAGACCAGGATTCAAGTACAGCAAGGCTGAGGTACTCCTGCTCAACCTTTGCCAAAAAGGTGAGTACACCGATGACCTGTTTTCAATTTCCCAGCCGGTCGCCACAGAGAAAGTCATGAGCGTGCTGGATTCCATCAATGAGCGATGGGGTAGGGGAACACTGCGCTTGGCGAGTGTGCCAAGCAACCCGGATTGGGGTATGCGGAGAGAAATGATGAGCCAGAGCTTTACGACGCGGGTTGATCAGCTTTGGACGGTGTACTGCAGGTGATTGGAGTTTCGCCATCGACAGACGGCGGCGGGGGAATCGGCAAAATAGGATTATTGGAAATTATGGCTCAGCCATAATTATTGCTGAGCCATAATTTTTCACTTCAAAGAGCCCCTGTAATCGGAGCAACAAGTCGTCATCCAAATAGGCGAAATTACTGCTGGTGCTGCGACGTCGAAAGCAGATAAAGTTTGATCATGAATGATCCATGTATCCCCGTCATCACTTCTGCGAGCCGTGTTCAGAGCAAGACTGCGCCGGCGCTGACTGAACCGATGGAAGCTCATCTCTCCGTATCCCAAACTCTCGAACTTCTGGCGGCCGACATCAACGCGTTCCCGGAGCGAATGCTGCCTGTGGATTCGCATCTCTTCGATCGCATCACTTCGCTAATCGGTAAGTCGGATGTCGACCTCAATACGCCACTCTTGGCGGAGGACGAATAAATCAGGGGAGCGAACCTAGACTCTCGTACACGGGCTCCCTGACTCTAAATTCAAATTGTGGTTTTTGGTGTATTGTTAGGTGACTAACTACATAGAGATTTATCATGTCCAAGCTCGCAGAATTCCGCCAACTTGAAAAACACCTCGCTGAACAGCTCGAAGCTCTCGAAGCCCTGAAAGGCGATGCTGGCCTTAAGAAAGAAATCGAATTCGAAACCAAGCTGCGGGCTCTGCTTGCCGAGTACGGCTACAGCCTGCCGAACGTGATCAACCTGCTTGATCCGAAGTCTGATCGTCGCGCACCAGCAGCCAAGTCCAAGATCGGCACTCGCAAACCACGCCAAGTGAAGATCTACAAAAACCCTCACACTGGCGAAGTCGTAGAGACCAAAGGCGGCAATCACAAGACTCTGAAAGAGTGGAAAGCAGAACATGGCTCTGACACGGTCGAGTCGTGGCTGAGCAAGTGATCTCTGTTTGAGTACAAGAAGGAGCCCTTCGAGGGCCCTTTTTTATTGCAGAGAAGTGCTTCATTTACCAGCCAGATATCAAGGCGAAGATCGTCAAGCCTCAACAAGAATTGTTTTGAGGGCCATAGGCGCGTAGTTGGCCGAGGCGGCTTTCACTACGCATCAAATCCACGGCCTTGCCGCGCAGCGCATGATCAAGTGGATGGGCACTGGTCACAGTCAGGCGCTTGTCCTGGTCATAGATCACGTCAACCAGGTTGATGAATCGCTGCTGGACAGCGATGGAACAGTCATCCAGCAGCGGCAACTGTTCAATTGTCCAATCATCATAGGTTTCGCACAGCGTGAGGTAATCAACTACCGCCGTTGGGTATTCAAACAGATCCTCGAAAGTAAAGCGGATGCAGCCTTCGCGGGCTTCCTGGACACGTATATGACGCTGACCTACGGGCAGCTCGTAGGTTTCACTGTGGGTGGGTAAACCAAGAGTTTCGCGCTGCACACTGGTGCCTGGCCACACATAGTAGCCCTGGGCGAAGCGCTTGCTCTGACCTGAACCAGGCAGAGTTCGAAAATCCTGCTCGCCATCGACTTCCTGCACCTGCATTTCATTGTTGATCTGCTTGATCATGGGCAGTAAACGCTTGTGATACAGCGGGTTCGGTAGTAAGCCTTCAGGCGCGTAGTTAGAAGTGACGATCAACATGATGCTACGTTCGAACAGAGCCTTGAACAGACGAGAGATAAGCATTGCATCGCCGATATCGTGCAGGTGGAATTCATCGAAGCACAGAAGCACGCAATCCTTGAGCATCTTGTCGAGGGTGGTGCTGAGGGGATCGGTTTCGCCTTGATGGGCGAACATACCTTGGTGAAGGAGATTGAAGAACACATGGAAGTGCACACGCCGTTTATTCGTGAGTGGCACGACCTGGAAAAAAGTATCGACCAGCCAGCTTTTGCCCCGACCGGCTTTGCCATACAGGTACAAGCTCTGCGGTACCCCGCCCTGTGCCTCGGTCGCGGCCAGCAACAGCTCGGTACGCCTTCCCAAACTATCGATTACCTTGCATTGACTGGAGCTGAGCCTGTAGCCAAGACGTATAGCTTCGGCATTGAGGTGCTCAATCATTTCACGTCTTGGCCCATGGGCTTGGGGCAGGGAGGCAGGGCGGTTGGTCAACCTAAACCAGGAGCGATTGAATGGCAAAGTGATCCCTCCGCACTACTTAGAGAGCAGTTTGGCTAAGCAACCTAACTTAGCGGAGCTCGGTAGCATGTTGAAAAAGTCATGATTCACGATCGTGCATCCACACGAAGCTAGAGCTACATCGGCTCCATCGGATCGCGCTTTACCAGGGATCTTGGTTTGCCCTGGTATTTCGATGCATTGGCCTTGGCTGTTGAACAGAAGTCCATGGTATCCACAGCGGATTCCACCGGTGTCTAGAGTTCCTTGTGACAGTGGAAGGGCCCGATGACAGCAGCGGTCTTCAAGGGCTGCGACTTGCCCTTCTGGTGTACGGAAAAGTACTACGGCATGTCTAAGCAGAGTACGTGCTATTGGCCTGTCTTTGAGCTCCCACCCCAATGCCGCCGCGTACCACTGATCGAGGGGAAAGGTTGAAGGAGGTTTGGAGGGCGTTGTGGATGATTGCATCGGGTCGATGGTCACTACGCTCATTTTTATTCTCCTTTCGCAGATTGGGTAGGGGGTGCGAACCCAGCCCTAGTCGGGAGTTGTTGACCCGTGAGAAACAAGGGGTGAGTACCTCCCAGCCACATTCAGAGGCGTGCAAAGGATCATACGAATGGCGGTGTGGGCGAGCGCCTATCTTTCGAGAGGCGATTCGCGGCTAAAGATGACGGGAACATGGGATCACCATAATAAAAGGAGAACCCCATGTCTCAAGCCATCTCTCGTGATGAGCGTATAGCTGCCGAATGGGCATGCGAACGCCTTATTAAGCAATTCGCTCAGTTGAACGATGCCCAAGACCATGACGGTATAGCCGCGCTATTCGTTGAGGATGCACGGTTCTCGCGCCCCTTGGCCCCGGATGATTACTTCGAAGGCCGCGAGGCTATCCGTGCCATGTTCCGTGACCGGCCGAAGCGGTTGGCACTGCATATCATGACCACCATTCTGATTGAGCCGACCTCAGCAACTACAGCTCGGGGCCGCTGCTACCTGACTTACGTCTCCAATAGTGATGCTTCTGCGGCGCAGCCAGCTCCATTGGAAGGCGCGCCAATGTACGGTCAGTTTGACGATGAGTTTGTGCTGACGGATGAAGGTTGGCGGTTCTCTCTTCGCCGCGGCAGCTTAGTGCTCAAGGGCTGAGGGTCTCGCCATGACAGCTCAAAGTTTTCGCCGTTGGCAGGTGGGTGATGTACGGATTACCCGAATCGTTGAAACGGCCCCCGTTTCTGCACCTGTGTCCCTGATGTTTCCTGAGGACGACGACTCTTTAATTGCTCCTCACCTGGATTGGCTCAATCCTCACTTTGTTGATGCTGACGGCCAGATGCTCGTTGCTTGGCAGTGCTTTGTCGTTGAGACACCTGATCGCCGAATCATGGTCGACACCTGCATCGGCAATGATCGGAAACGTTACTTCGATATTTTCAACGATATGCACAATCCGTTTCTGGAAGATCTGCGCAGTGCAGGTTATCCACCAGAAAGTATCGATACTGTCCTTTGTACACATCTACACTATGACCACGTGGGGTGGAACACTCGACTGGTTGATGGCAAATGGGTTCCGACGTTCCCGAATGCTCGCTACCTGTTTGGGAAAGTCGAGTGGGATTACATGATCGGTCTTGCTGAGTCGGGGGATTGGCATCACGCCGGCCACGTTCCTGACTGTTTGCTGCCCATCATGGGCGCTGGTTTGGCAGACCTGATCGACACCAATTTTGAGGTTTGCCAGCAAATTCGGTTGCTCCCCACGCCTGGCCACACGCCGGGGCACGTCAGCATTCACATCGAGTCGCAGGGCGAAGTCGCTGTTATTACCGGCGACATCATGCACCACCCGCTGCAGATGGCGATCCCAGACAAACCGTGTGCCTTCGATCACGACAAGGCCCAAGCCTGCTGTACCCGCCAAACCTTCCTGACGCGCTACCAAGACAGTGATGCCTTGGTAATTGGGAGTCATTTCCCTGAACCCACTGCAGGCCGTGTGCTTAGCCACGAATCTGCATGGCGTTTTGAAGGGCAGGTTAGCGACATCCAGATAACCACAAGAGGAGAACCTAGCGTGACCAAGGCAGCCAACGCGAACGAACAATTGGTGCTCGATTTTTTCACGACACTGAGCACGGGTGATCTCAAACAACTTGGCACTTTCATCGATGCCGATACCACATGGACGCCAATGATCGAGAACGTCCCAGGTGCAGGAACTCATACCGGGAAAGCGATCTGTGAAGAGTTTCTTGCTCCAGTTCGCGGCCTGTTCGTTGATGGTGATCCAAAGGTTCACGTCGACAGCATCGTCTCCAGTAATGACAAGGTCATGTGTGAGACCCGTGGCGTCGGCATGCTACGCAATGGGCGTTCTTACAACAACCTCTACGCATGGGCATTTCAGATTCAAGATGGTCGTATCAAAGCCATTCGCGAGTACATGGACAGCCACTATGTGATGACAACCATTGTGGATGGACAGCCATGAACCACGACTTTTCCGGATTCAATGTCTTCATTTCCGGGGCAGGAAGGGGACTGGGTCGTTCCACTGCTGAGTATTTGGCGAGCCTGGGCGCCACGGTTGGCATCGCAGACATTGATGCTGCCGGTTGCGAAGAGACGGTGAAACAAATTCGAGATGCTGGTGGGAAAGCGCACGGCTACGTTGCCGACCTGGCTTCTCGTAGCGAGTTTCTCCGCGTTGCCGCTGAGTTCTCTGCTGAAGCCGGAGCACTCAACGCCGTACTTAACAACGCCTCGATCCTTCGCTATGCCCCGATTGAGTCCATCGACGAGCGGACAATTGATCTGATGGTGGGAGCTGGGCTCAAGTCTGTGTTCTGGGGAGCGCAAGCGCTGCTCGCGAATATGGATTCCGCGCTCGGCGGCTCGATCATCAACTATGCATCGCCGGTTTCTCATAAAGGCTTTGCAAACACGTCGGTGTATACCGCTGTGAAAGGTGCAGTGCATGCCGTAACCCGTTCGATGGCCGCAGAGCTTGGGCCACGTGGCGTACGAGTGAATGCCATTTCTCCGGGCTCGGTACCGACTCCTGGGGCTGTCGCCTATGTCTCCCAAGAGGAGTACGCCAAGCGGGCCGCCAGTATTCCTTTGCGCCGCTTGGGTGAGGACGCAGACATCGCACAGGCGATCGCTTTTCTTCTCAGCCCTAGCGCCGCGTTTGTTCATGGCTCCGTCTTTTGTGTCGACGGCGGCATCGTTGCAGCGGGCTAACGGCCATTTACATTATTCGAGGTGCACATGAGTGCAGTTAAGGTTGAGCGTCATTTTGATGAGGAGCGCCTTCAGGAGCTCCGGGCAGTAATTGAGCGTGACATTGCTCGAGGTGACTATCACGGCGCCGTGATCCGCGTTTCGCTGGGTGGGAAGGTCGGTCTGGACACTGCGATTGGAAGTGCTGACGCTGATCAGACTAAGCCCCTGTCCGTGAACTCTGTCTTCAGCATTTTCTCTCTGACCAAAGCCCTCACCAACGTGTTGGCATTGCGTTCGATAGAGCTCGGGCGTTTAGCGCTGACGACTCGCGTTGTGGACATCATTCCTGAGTTCAAAGGTACACCACGTGACCAGGTGACCCTGTTCCACCTGCTTACCCATACTACCGGTATGCCAGGGGTGTGGATCCCTAAAGCAGACATGTACCAAGATCGTCTCGACGAGCTCGTGCAGGCGGTTTGCGAGAACGTTCACGGTAGCGTTCCACCCGGTGAGCGTTGTGACTATTCACCTGTCGCCAACCAAGTGTTGATTGGCGAAATGTTGCGTCGAACAGACCCCCAGGGTCGCAGCTTCATCGATTTGATTCGCGAAGATCTTTTTGAGCCCCTAGGTATGCATGACACCCACATGGGTGTGCGTTCGGATCTGCGAGAGCGCAAGATCGTGCCTGACATGCGCGGGGTCATTCCTATCAAGTGCCTCGGACGGACTCAGCCTGGGCCTTTCAGCCTGTTCGAGGAGGAGGTATGTGAGGCGCCACACGTAGGAGCCGTATCGACTGCTCGGGACATGTGGCGGTTCGCAGAAATGCTTCGCCGCGGTGGTGAACTCGATGGCGCTCGTATTCTTTCTCCTCGCATGATCGAGGTTGCACGACGCAATCATACGGGCGATCTCTACAACGAGCTGTATCGAGCAGTTGCACTGCGCGCTGGATGGTTCACTCCACCGCCTGCGTACATCGGGCTTGGTTTCAGCGTGCGCGGTGAAAAAATCGTGCATCACCAGTTTGGCACCCTGACCTCGACAGAGGCATTCGGCAACTACGGTGCAGGCACGACTATGTTCTGGATTGATCCGACACTCGATCTGGTTTTCACCTGCCTCACTGCTGGTGTCATGACTCAAGCAGCCAATATTCAGCGTTTCCAGCGACTGTCTGATCTCGCCGTTTCGGCCGTGGTGTGAGCTGACCTATGAACGATATTTTCGATTATGTGATCGTAGGGGGTGGATCGGCTGGCTGCGTTCTAGCCAATCGCCTATCTGCTGACGGTCGCAATACAGTCGCGCTTATTGAGGCAGGCCCTAAAGACGATCATTGGGTACTGACGATTCCCACCGGTGTGGCAGCAGCTTTGAGCAAACCGCAATTTAGTTGGGGTTACGAAAGTACGCCTCAGCTCGGCTTGGGGTCTCGTCCTTTCCCGATCCCTCGCGGTAAGGTCTTGGGCGGCTCAAGCTCAGTCAACGGTATGGTCTATTTCCGTGGCCATCCTGCTGACTTTGACGATTGGGCAGAGAAGGAAGGCGCTACTGGGTGGAGCTACCGGGAAGTGCTTCCTTACTTTATCCGCTCCGAGGATAACCCTTCGTTCGCAGGCTCTCCTTATCACGGCGATAAAGGGGAAATGCGTGTCTCCAGTCCACCGCGCCCAAACAAGCTGGTTCACAGCTTTCTGGAGGCCGGCGGTGAGATGGGCCTACCGAACTGTGACGACTTCAATGCCGCTGATCCTGAAGGGCTTGGGCTGCGACAGGCGACGATTCGCAAAGGCCGCCGTGAGTCCATGTCGACGGCATTCCTACGTCCTGCTCTGCAGCGTAAAAACTTGACCGTTATCACCGATGCCTTGGTGGACAAAGTCGCGATCGATAATGGTCAGGCTGTAGGCGTGAGCTTTCTAGTCACAGGTGAACTGCGCAATGTGCGTGCTCGTATTGAAGTGATTCTGTCTGCTGGAGCATATGGCTCGCCTGCTGTGCTACTACGCTCTGGCGTGGGAGATGTCGAAGAGCTGCAGCGTCATGGGATTCCTGTTCAGCAACATCTCCCTAGCGTTGGGGTAGGGTTGCGAGATCACCCCAGCGCAGCGGTGCAAATGTACACGGACAAGGACTACACGTCGTATGGCGTATCAGCCCGGTCGATGTTGCGTAACATTGGTAACGTTGCTGAGTACATGCTCTGGCGTCGTGGGCCGATCGGAGGCAATGTTTTTGAAGCAACGGGCTTTCTGCGCACCTCTCCAGATTTAGATCGTCCTGATCTGCAGCTCGTGTTCATGCCTGCTCACCGCGGGCCGAAGCCGACAATGCTGCCTATCGGCCATGGATATGGTGTACTGTCCATTGCGGCTCGCCCGAAGAGTTATGGCCGAGTGACCTTAGCTGATGCCAATCCAGCGACGAAGCCACTTATTGATCCGGAGTTTTATTCGCATGAGGACGACCTTGCTGTTGTTCGACATGGGTTGACTCTGGCGCGGAAAATTCTTGGCCAGTCTGCATTTGATCGATATCAGGCCAGGGAAATTCTTCCAGGTGCGGATGTTCAACAGGACTCGGCATTGGATGACTACATCCGTCGTACAACAGTGACCGTTCACCACCCAGGGTGCACATGCAGAATGGGCAGTGACCCGGCGACGACCGTTGTGGATCCTCAGCTCAAGGTTCGTGGTATTCGCGGGCTTAGGGTTGTCGATGCATCGGTATTCCCTACGCTGATCGCCGGTAACACCAACGCGGCTGTGGTTATGATCGCAGAGAAGGCTGCCGATATGATTCTGGGTAAGCGGGCTCCCGCACCCATTGATGTAGCGTACGCCAAGTAAGTCCGTTATCCAGGAGCACTGTTCATGGTGCTCCTGTTCTTCTCCGGACTAATTCGAATACTTCGAACGGCTCTCAGTAAGAGATCTACTTTCGAGATCGACGTTTAAGCTCGCTTCGTCCGCATCCCATTTCATTTCTGACTCCGCGCTTAGCAGTGAGGCAAATTTGTGGGAGCACGAAAAGCGATTCCCGGACTAATCCGGGAATCGCTGAGCAGCGGGTGAGGGGTGCTTAGCCGACAAGCATTTTGTGCGGGTCGATCACAAACTTTTTCGGTACGCCTGCATCGAACTCGCCATAGCCTTTCGGAGCATCATCAAGACTGATGACCTGCACCCCTACAATTTCAGCAATGTTGAGGCGATCCCACATGATTGCCTGCATCAGTTGGCGGTTGTACTTCATCACTGGAGTTTGACCGGTGTGGAAGCTATGGGACTTCGCCCAGCCGAGGCCAAAACGGATGCTCAAGCTGCCAATTTTTGCTGCAGCATCAGTTGCACCTGGATCTTCGGTCACATAGAGGCCGGGAATACCAATCTTGCCTGCCACACGTGTGATCTGCATCAGCGAGTTGAGCACTGTCGCCGGCGCTTCGTGTTTGGCACCTGCATGGCCATGTCCACGTGCTTCGAAGCCAACAGCATCGATAGCGCAGTCAACTTCGGGTTCGCCAAGCAGTGCGGCAATTTGCTCATGCAGCGGGGTATCCTGAGACAGGTCAGCGATTTCAAAGCCTACGGATTTCGCATGGGCCAGGCGAACTGGGTTCACATCGCCAACGATGACCACCGCAGCACCCAGCAAGCGTGCAGACGCGGCCGCGGCTAAGCCAACAGGCCCCGCACCGGCGACGTAAACGGTACTGCCAGGGCCAACACCTGCCGTGACGGCGCCGTGGTAACCCGTTGGTAGAATGTCGGAGAGGCAGGTGAGGTCGCGGATTTTTTCCATCGCCTTGTCACGATCCGGCAGTTTCAGCAGGTTGAAGTCCGCATAAGGCACCATGACGTATTCTGCTTGGCCACCTGTCCAGTCCCCCATGTCTACATATCCATAAGCACCACCGGCTCGTGCTGGGTTGACTGTCAGGCAGACTCCAGTGTGTTGCTCCTTGCAAGAACGGCAACGGCCGCAGGCCACGTTGAATGGAACGGATACCAGGTCACCGATATTCAGGTGCTCGACATCACGTCCTTTCTCGATTACTTCACCAGTGATTTCGTGACCTAGCACCAGACCTACTTGAGCGGTGGTACGGCCACGAACCATGTGCTGGTCTGAGCCACAGATGTTGGTGGAAACTACCTTCAGCATGACGGCGTGCTCGATCTTCTTGCCACGGGGATCTTGCATTTTCGGATAGTCGATTTTTTGAACTTCGACCTTTCCGGAGCCAAGATAAACCACGCCACGATTACCAGACATACGTGTACCTCTTCTTGTTCTTCAGCACTGAGCAGTGCCAACTTATTATGGGAGTATTTGACCGGGTAGGAAGCAGCTAGGTGTTGAGATGAGTGCTCGCGTTACCTAGCGTTGCGCAGCATTCAGACCGGCTTAAAGCAATAAACCGCGAGTATGTTGCCATCCAGGTCACGTGCGTATGCGGCATATGCGTTTGGTGCCCAACCGCGTGGGCCTGGTGCCCCCTCATCCTGACCGCCAGCCTTCAGGGAGGCTGCGTGGAAGGCGTCAACCACTTCGCGACTTGGGGCCTCGAAGCTGATGGTGACGCCATTACCATAAGTGGCGACGTCGCCGTTGGCAGGTTTGAGTACAATAAAAGACGGGTTGCTCTCACCCCATATCGAGCCGTTTTCGTCAAGATCAGCTAGGCGCCTCAACCCCAGGTGTCCCAATACATCGTCATAAAAACTTCTGGATTTCTGCAGGTTGTTGGTGCCGACAGTTACGTGCGTAAAAACGCTCATCTTTGTCCTCTTGTTAGGCATTGAATGGCAGTTGAGATTCAGCAACGTGCCTCGGAGGAGTACCGAGGTATGCGATGGTGATCCCGACTCCACCGTGCCGAAGTTACGAGCGAGGGGCACCTATCGTTGGATAGCCCGGTGGCGGTCACAATTGGCGCTGTCGAACTCGGAAAGTGGGTATGAGAGTGCTAAGTTCTAAACTGTGAGGCCAGAAATGAAAAGTCCCGGCCGAATGGCCGGGATTGTCCAAGTCCTTGAAGGGGAACTTGTTGCATAGGTAGCTGGCGTAATTACTCGATTTCGCTGGTGTGGCGTAGCGTTACGGTTGTACCGCCGACCAAACCCTTCTGCTTGTCTGCTTCACCACGTTTCTCATCCTGGTTGACCAGCACCGCTTTCCAGTCAACTTGATACGGACGACTCTCCAGGCCGAAAACTGACATCAGGGCACCACGCAATATTTCGGGATCGTTGACCATGTAGAGGAAGCTACGCTCGTCTTCGGCGCGCTTTTCAGGATCAGCTTCTTGGGTTCTTCGTTTGAACTCGATAGCTGTCGGATTGGCTACTTCGAGGAAGATACGACGACGCTCATACGCATACCAATCAAGAACGTCGTCACCGGCCTGTTCAGTAAAGAGCGTTTCAAAACAATCGATGAGTGTTACTGCATCTTGAATACCCGAGGTGAAACCCATACCTCCGATAGGATTGGTCGCATGGGCCGCATCACCTGCAAGCAACACCCGACCGACTCGGAAGGTGGAAGCCGCGCGCTGATGCACTCGGTAAGAGTTGGCGCGTTCAAGGCGATATTCTGCGCCTTCCGGTAACCAATGGCGCAGACGCTGATCAACTCGTGCGAGACGCTCTTCTTCGCTGAGGTCACTGCTCTCGCCATACGCAACGCGCCAAAGGTTTTCGCCGTTAACCCGCGCAATCACTGCCCAGTTGATCGGGTCAGAGATCATGTTAGAGGCTGCATAGCCATACTTCTGGAAGTCGAAGTAAATGTTCGTGGCCATGAACGTATCGGGCCAAGTGAAACCATCAAATGTAGCGCCGATCAGATTGCGCACAGTGCTGCGTGCACCGTCGGCTCCGATTAGCCAATCCGCTTCGAGCCGGCGTTGGCCATTGGAGTCGCTGATGCCTGCGACCACTCGATCATCATACTGCTCTATGCTTTCTAGTGTTGTGTTCCAAAGCACTTGACTGCCAGGAATGGCAAGGAAGCGCTGTAGAATCATGTTGGCAAGCACATCCTGCCCAAAATGTAGGATGTAGTGGTAGGGAGTGAGACCTTCTACGAGACGATGATCCATCCGGCCCATATTGCCGGATTGAGCAAAGTAGCATTGATAGTCGTAGCTCTCAGGCCCAAGCTTCTTCGCAGTTTCGAGCAGGCCGATCTTGTCGAGAGCTTTGACAGTTGAAGGCAAATAAACCATCGCCCTAGGCGAGTCGACCACTTTTGGCTCGCGGTCGATGATGGTGACTTGGGCGCCTTGTTGAGCCAGGCCAAATGCAGTAACGAGACCGGCAGGCCCGGCCCCAACAATTATGATGCGTTTACCAGCAGCCATCGAGTATTCCTCTTGTAGTTCTTTTTCGACTTTTTGATCAGGGCTTGAACGCTTCAACCGCGGGTGCGCTGTCACAGAACTCTTTCACCGTTTGCAGCAGCCCATTTCGAGCGATGAAAAGGAAGTGATAGTGATTGATGTAAATCCGCTCGTTGTTCAACTCAGCTCGTCCGTCTACCTCGACGGCAATCCGCTCTCCGTCTTCGGTAATCCCGCGAATTGTGAGTTTCATCGTGCGAATAGCTGGCAGGACAGCACCGAGGAAGCTCGCGAAGGCTGCTTTGTCCATTTCGCCTGTGTTAGGTAACCAGAAAACGGCGTCGTCGCTCGCAAGCTCCAGGGCCGCCGGAAGATCGCCGGCTTCAATAAAGGCCAAGTAATCCAGCGCAAGCGATCGATACGGTGAGATTTGCATGAAAATCTCCTTAGCGTCGAAGCAACATGCTGATCAGAAAGAGAGTCAGTTTTGCGCTTAGAAGCCGGAAGCCGCCGCGTAGCTCTTCGGGACGAAGCTGGGCAGAGATCGGCATGGCGCCGAATGCGGTGCCCTTAAGAACCAATTTATTTCCATCACGCTCAAGGGCCTCGATCTTCATTAGTTCGCTGCCGTCCGGGGAATAAAGTCTCATTGCGTCACGCCTTATTGAATTGACTGAAGTTCATCTTGAGGTCTTCAAATACACGCATTGCTGCAGCCCGACCGGCGCCGAAAACGCCACCGCCGGGGTGCTGGAATGGGCCGACCAAATAAAGTCGCTCAACACCTGGAACGGTGTTGCGACCAAGCTCTGGCGTCGGGCGGTGAGCGCCAAATTGGTGTTGAAGTCCTGCAATGCCATGCAGGTCGCCGCGCTGGAAGCTGGGAGAAGTCCGCTGCATGTCCAATGGAGTATCGACATGTCGACCGATGATCAAATCGCTGCTTAGGTTATGGAAGTACGGTGACATCCGCTCAAGCAACTCGTCTGCATAGGCCTCCTTGATCTCGTCCCAATATTCGGCAGGACGGTTGCCTATTTGGAAGGGGGCGTAGGCCCAGCCATGCATAGTCGCCTTGCCAACAGGTGCACGAGATGGATCAATGTTCGTCGGTGAGGCGAGGGCGAGAAGCGGGTCTTTAGGTAGTTCGCCATATCGGACATCATCGAAAGAGCGGCGGAAGCGAGACTCGCTGACCGGTAGGAGCTCAATAAATGCTGCTTGGTCGACATGGTCGCCAGCTTTGAATCGTAACTTTTCGTGCAGCGACGCGTGAATGGTGATGCAGGCACAAGGCGAAGTGGTGGTACGCTCGGCGCGCTCAAATACCTGAGGTGCGACGCCAGCGTCTTGTAGATATCCACGAAGGAGGTGAGGGTGGATGCCACCAATGACGGCATCGCGAGATTCAAAACGACGACCATCGTGTGTTTGTACGGCAGAGGCTCGCCCAGCCTTCGTCTCGATTACCGACACGTCTACTTCGGAAATGACCTCTCCGCCATGATCTTCAATGCAACGAATCAGCGCTGCGGTTAGCGCACCGCTACCACCTACCGGAATACCGATTCCGTACTTTTCCATGAAGCCAAGGAACATGAACAGGCTAATGCCAGAGCCGAGTTCCTCAGGACTAGCTAGGTTTTCGCCGACCATTCGCGCAAAATGCAATCGAATTTTTTCATGTTCAAAACATTCAGTGATGATTTCCCAGCTGCTTTTCATCATGGTCGCGAACATTTCCCGGCCTTCGGGGCTTTGATCCATCATGGCGAACTGAGCGCCCATAGGTACCGGGGCTGAGTAGAGCGTGCCGATTAGCATCGGGAGATAATGGGCTGCAACCTCAGAGAACTTCAGAAAGGCTTCTGCATCTTTCTTGGAGAACTTTGCCAATTCCTGATAATTGCGCTGACGGTCACGGTAGAGGCTCAATGTTGTGCCGTCGTCAAATACAGTGATGAGAGGGACTTCGGGGTAAATGTATTTGAGGCCGTACTTGCTCAGAAGACCCAACTCGTCATTCCGGATCAACGGGTTCGCTTGGATAAAAATATGCCCAACGCTGTGCTGGTCATGTTTGAATCCTGGGACGGTCAGCTCGCGTGTAACCACGCCGCCGCCGAACCATGCGTTGCGTTCGAGTACCAGGACTTTCTTGCCAGCTGCTGCAAGATACGCGGCGGCCACAAGGCCGTTATGGCCGGAGCCAATGGCTACAACGTCGTAAGCCGTGGACATACTTGGTTCCTCTTGTTTTTATCGAATCGACTGAGTTCACGATGCGATAAGCAATCAGACCAAGCACCTATCCATGGATAGCGAAGAAAAATGGGGCAGCGCTGCAAGCAGAGCTTGCAGCGTTAATTATCGAAGGATACCAAGCTGGCGCGCCCTTTCTGCCGCTTGGGAGCGCCGACGAACGCCGATTTTGTCGTAGATCTGCTGGAGGTACCATTTGATGGAACCTTCGGTCATTCCGAGTTTGATACCAATCTCCCGATTCAGCATGCCAATGCTGACCATCTCCAAGATATCCAACTCACGACTATTTAACGCGCCGAAAATGGCACTTCCTTGCTCAGGTGGGGCTGCTGTTGGTGTGTTTGTAGTAGGGATCCCACCATCCACTCTTTCCAACAAATTGCTGGCGAATGCATCCGCAGGTTCACCCTCAAGTTTTGCTGCCTGCAGTTGATCGCGTAGCAAACGCACCAGCCATTCGCCCTCATCGAGGAATACGCGAATGAAACCGCATGGTGCTGCCTGGAACAATGCTCGACGCAGGGAGCGTTGCGCCGCTCGTTGATCACCGGTCAGCAGTGAAAGATGCGCGATGATGACATTCCAGCGAAGCGCGCAACGTACAGCATTTGCGGCTTCAAGATGACGATTCCATAGTTTCGCAAGGTTGAGAGCCTCTGGAAGTCGATCTTCAGCTTGGGCGACCCTCACCCAGCAAAGTGCGCGGGCTTCATCGCGAGTACTGACGTTCTTGTGTGGAGTAACATCGCTTGAAGGCCCACGCAGTTTGTTTTTTCGACCAAGTCGAATGACCTCATCGACTTCGCCCTGGCGCAAAAGCCATTTCATGCGCTCAGCCAAGCTGAAAAGTCGGAGTCGTTCGAAGCCATGCTCATTGGCAAAGACGTCCGCCTCGTCGAGCATGCGAAAGGCGTTTGCCTTGTCACCATCGATCATCGAAATGCGAGCGCAAGTCAACCATCCTGCAATAGCCTGGTCGACGAAGCCAATGTAACTTGCTTGATGAAGGTATTGATCGAGCAACACACGAGCTTGTTGAAGCTCATCGCGTTCGTAATGCACCTTGGCCAAATGAACGGCGATCATCGCGGGCAGAGGCGAGCCATGTCCTGAAATATTGATGGCTGAACGTAGAGCCGTGCTCAGGGCCTGGATAGCCGCATGAGTCCGCCCGGCCACGAGCCTAGCCGGCGCAAGAACTGCATTGTGGAACACATGGGCAGCTTCGTGAGGGAGGCGTTTGAGACATTCCATGCTCAAAGTATTTAGGCGCTCAACCTCATCGAGTTGATAGTGTTCACGGCGAGCATAAAGCTCAGCCGTGTAGAAACTGCCTTTCACCAACGCTGGGGCGTCTTGATAATGCTCTTGCAAGTACTGTGCTTGAGCTTGGATAGCAGAAGGGTCATCGCCGAGCATGCCTAACATCAACTCTCGGTGTAGCCACTCATTGCGTAGAGCCTGAATCCGCTCTCGAGGGAGCAACTGGTCACGTTCGATTTGGTTCAGGCGTAGGCGAGCTTTTTCAAGCAGCGTCCTGCAGGTCTCGAATTGCCAGCGAACTTCCAGTTGCCAAATCTGGCTAAGGATAATTGCAGGAAATCGCATGGCGATATCTTCTGGCAACATTTCCACAAGTGCCCAGGCATTCACATAAGACGAAAAAATTTCAACGTTGTAGGTATCGATAATCTCGGCTGCGCGTAGGTGGTCTTTCGTGGCGAAGGCTTGATTAAAGGCACCCACATAATCACCTGCCTGGATCAGCCATTCGCTGGCGACCATGTGAAGTTGAAGCATGAGCTTTTCATTTGTTTGACGAAGTTCGCGCTTCAGGAATTCAGCGAAGAGGGGATGGTATCGGTAGCTCTTTTGCTCCTCATCCATAGCCATCAAGAACAGCCCTCGACTTTCACACTCGCGAAGCTTTGCTTGGCTGTCCTGCTGGCCAGTAAGGGCGTTGCAGACGTCTGCATCAAGACGTTCCAAGATGGACGTATGGAGCAAAAAGTCGCGAATTTCCTGTGGCTGACGGAACAGTACGTCCTGCAGGAAAAACTCCGAAAACTGGCGTCTCTCACCAGAGAAATTGGCCAAGTTGTAAACCTGGTCAGGATCATGACGCAGCAACATTGCAGCTAGGACTAGACCGCCTGCCCAGCCTTCCAGACGGCTCTCGAGCTGGCTGAACTGCTCTTCGGGAACGGACTCGACTCCTAGGTGTTTGAGAAGGCTAACCGCCTCGTCGTGATTTAAACGCAACTCACGTACGTTTATGTCAGATACCAAACCTTGCATCCGCTGCCGGGCGACAGAAAGGCATGGCTCTCCTCTGAAACTGAGGATGAAGTGAAGGTGTGGAGGTGCGCGCTCTGTCAGCATGGACAGACAACGAACAGCATCGCTGCCCGCAAGATGGTGAACATCATCGATAAAAAGATAAATCGGTGTTTGATCACCCTGCAAAAGCTCTAGAAGCGCAGTGAGAGACTTGCTGAGACTTGTCTCTCCAACGCGAGTCAAAAGGCCATTCACGGGAATCGGTTGGTCAACGAGCTCTAGGGCCGCTTTGAGATAGGCACTGAAGTGGGCTAGGTCTCCATCGCCTTCTTCAAGAGACAGCCAAGCAGTTCTCGCTCCCTCCTGTGTCAACTGTTGATAGTGCTGCTTTAACAGTCCGGTTTTGCCGTAGCCCGGGGGAGCTTGAACAAGCGTTAACGGTATCTTGGATGACTCCATCATGCGCTTGAGGAGACGGGGAAACGGTACCAGATTGACGCAGGCAGTCATCGGGCAGAGTTTGGACGCAATCAGCGATATTTGCAGCGGGGCATGCTGTGTTTGGAACAGGCTATTCGTGCTACTGCGCATGGAGCGGCTCTCCGCGGCTAGGGCCGATTTTTCGACCTCTTGTTACTTTCGAGTGCCTCAAAAGGGGCGATATATCTTGTTATCCCTTATTGATGGGCTCTTTGTCTACATGGCTTTAGGGGGCAGATGTAGCGCAACGATGTCATTCATCGGATCCCCATGAAACGGATAGATTTCACGTACTCGAGGATCATGGCCAGGCACTATATGATCGGGGGAACTCGCTAGTGCAAGCAGCTTCCGATAGCCGTCGAGCATTGCACCAACGTCCAAAACGACAGGGAAAGGTGAGTCCTCCTCCATGTTCGCGTAGTAATGGCTAGCATCAGACGCGAGTACGACCCAGCCTCGTGCGGTATGCACTCGCACAACTTGCAGACCTAGGGTGTGGCCTCCGATGTGAACTAGCTCTATGCCAGGGGCTAGCTGTACATCACCGTCGTGAAACACCACACGTTGTTGGTGCACGCCTCGAACGAGATTGACAACATCCTCCACGTTGAAAGACTGACGTAGCGGGCGATACAGCATGTATCTGCCAGTGGCGAATCGCATTTCAGATTCTTGCAGGTGGAAACGAGCATGCGGCAGCAGATCCACGTTCCCAGCATGGTCGTAATGCATGTGGGTAATGATCACTTCATTGACATCAGTCGGTGTTAGCCCCAGCGCTTCGAGAGCGCGAATAGGGCAGCGAAGCAGGCGACGCCCACGGGCGTCTGCGGCTGTTTGATTGAAGCCAGTATCGACCAGGAAAACTTGATCATCACTACGGATTAGCCAGACGAAATAGTCCATCGGCATCGGTAGATCATGCGCGTCGTGACTGTCGATGAAGTTGTCTCGACGCAGGCGATCAACATAGGCATATCGAATCGCGAATACCTGGTAGTCGGGTAGTGCGTTCATGGTGCCTCCAAATTGCGTTGGAGCCGCCGACCAAAGATCGGCGGCTGAAGATCAGGCGTGCTCAGCTTCCCAAGCTTTGATGGCCTCGCTAGCAACTCGGAATGCGGCCAGCGCTGCAGGTACGCCACAGTAAATAGCGGCCTGCATCAGTACTGCACGGATCTCTTCCTTGGTTACGCCATTGGTGAGGGCGCCTTTCACATGCACACCCAACTCGTGATGCTGGTTCATGGCAGTCAGAGCGGACAGGTTGATGATGCTGCGTGTTTTGAAGGGGAGGGTGTCATCGCCCCAAATTGCGCCCCAGCAATACTCAGTGACGAGTTCCTGCATTGGTCGATTGAAGTCATCGGCCGCAGACCAGGATTTTTCGACATGCGCAGCACCAAGTACGGCTTTACGGTTGGCAAAGCCTTTATCAAAGAGCTCTTTGCTCATTACGAGATCCTATTTTCAGTTGGAGTTAAGTGGACGGGTTGGCACTTCGATGCCCGCCCATTGCTCTATCAAGCATGTGATACGAGTGAAGTCAGCGTTGTCGCCGAAGGCTGCGCGAGTCATGTTGAGCACTTGGCGAACACTGCTTCCCACCGGCATAGGAACGCCCATTGCCTCAGCTTCATCGAGGCAGAGACGGGTATCTTTTAGAGACAGTGCTGTGGTGAATCCGAAATCGAATGTACGAGGAAGAACTGCGCGAGGCAGTTTGTCCGCAGTAGCACTGTTGCGCGCGCTGCCGGCGTTGAATACATCGAGCATGACCTGAGGATCCAGCCCTGCTTTCACGCCCATGACCAGCGCTTCGCAGGAGACCGCCAATGCGGTAACGGAAACCAGGTTGTTCACCAATTTCATGGTTTGGCCAAGTCCCGGTGCCTCACCACAGAACAGCGGTTTCCCGATGTTCTTCAGGATAGGAAGTAGCTCTTCATAGGTGGCATTAGGACAGGCCACCATCAATGCGAGAGTGCCTTTCTCCGCACCCGCCGCACCACCGCTGACAGGGCAATCAACGGCCACTACTTTTTTGACTTGAAGCCCACTGGCAACTGCTTTGGCTGTGCGAGGGCCAGTGGTCGACAGATCGACGAAAACTCGAACTTGCTCACCGTGGATCACGCCACCGTCACCGAGCGCTACCTTTTGGACGATATCCGGAGTGGGCAGGCTGGCGAATACGATTTGTGCGTTGTCAGCGACTGCTTTTGGATCAGGTGCGCGAGTGGCACCGAGCGCTTGCAGGCGTTCGACGGCTGCGTCGTTGAGGTCGAACACTGTGAGGGCGTAGCCGGCCTGAACCAGGCGACGAGCCATCGGCTCACCCATGGTGCCTAAGCCAATAAATCCAAGCGTTGGAGTGGACATCTAATACAGTCTCCAGTCATGTGCCATTCAGGCATTAATTTGTCGGGACGTAAGCAAGCGTTGCAGCAGCGAGCGCGCTAGATCGATCTCTTCATCGGTTACCAAATGTGGCCGATCTGGGAACACTTTCAGCTGAACGTGATTGGCCCCCATCTCTTTGAATACCTGTGAGGTTTCGGCTGTACGCTGCAAGGGAACCCACTCATCCTGATCGCCGTTACTTAATAAAATAGGGGTGCCTGCCAAGTTGGCAGTGGCTGACCATGTCATGCCTTCAGGGCCGATGAGGCCCCCGGTCAGCGAGATAAGTCCGCCGTACGCACCTGCATTTCGATACACGTATTCGCAAGCCAGGCAGGCACCTTGAGAGAATCCCAAAAGCACGACCTTTTCTCGCTTGATCGACATCTGCTCAAGCGTGGATAGCGCGGATGTAATGCTGTCGAGGGCGAAGTCCAGCCAAGGGCTGTTGTCCGCAACGGGCGCCATAAATCGGTTTGGGTACCAAGTTTGGTCGGCTGCTTCCAAGGCGATGTATGGCATCTCATCTAAGCCAATACGCTCAGCTATAGCGAACATGTCCGAGGGCTGTTGACTTCGGCCGTGGATCAGCACGGTGGCCACACCGACTTCCTCGGGCGAAGGCCCAAGGAAGTGCACTGGCATTGAAAGATGCGGGTTGTTGGTCATGAGCCACCTCAGTACTTCAGTGGCTCAAGGTAAGCGGCGATCTCCTGAGCGCGAGCGCCCAGTTGAGGAGGGATCTGAATGGTTTTGCCGAGGTCTTCGAATGGTTCGTCTACCAAGAACCCTTCGGGCTTGGAAACGGCAGCTTCGAACAACGCGCCACCCGGGGTGCGAACGTAAACGGAGTCAAAATAACCGCGGTCTTTGCGATCGGAGACGTCGGTGTAACCCATGCCTTCGAGATGGAGCTTCACGCTACGCTGCACATCAAGATCGGCGACTTCAAATGCGCAGTGGTGCACGGTGCCTTCCCCGTACGTCCAGGAGCCCTGTGGCAAATTCGGTTCAAGCTGAAAATCGATGATCGTGCCGGAGCCACCATTCCCCACTTGGTAACGAGCAAAGGCACCGTCAGTATTGAGCCGCTTGCCTGTCCAGCCGTAATGCATGAATTCGGCGGAGTTCTCCATGTCACGGACGGAAACGGTGATGCCGTGAGTACCCCGAATACCAAATTCCGACGGGACGACTCCATTGGAGTAGGGCTTGCGGTCGTCATCTTTGATCCCGACCAGCTCGTACTCAATTCCGCACGGATGGGCGAAGTGCAACAGGCGCTCACCAAATCGCTCCACGAGGACAGGTTTGAATCCGTGATCGCTCAGGTGACTAGCCCAGAATGACAGTGAGGACTCCGGAACCGAGAGTGCCAAAGTCTTTACCTGGCCACTTCCGCGACGGGCTTTCCGGCCGGACTGGCGCATTGGAAAGCATGTGATCAGCGTGCTTTCTTCACCGATGTCGTTGCCATAGTAAAAGTGGTAAATCGGTTCGGAACCGTCATACAGGCCGGTTTTCTTGATGCTTTTCAGACCAAGTACTTTGGTGTGAAAGTCGTAATCTTCTTGTGCTCCGCCAACATTGAGGGTGATGTGGTGATGGCGAAGAATGTGCGGGTTGAGTTCCATTGTGTTCTCCAGGGTCTTTGATTCAAAAACGCCTATTAAGGGCGGCGGCCGAAAAACGCGTTATCGAGCAGCTGTGTAATGCCTTGCGCCTCAATCGGCCGTGGATTCCAGTACGGAGAGGAACAGGCAATTTTTACGGCACGCGGCAGGTCTTGCTCGCGTAGGCCGATTTGTTCAAGTCGGGTTGGTGCACCCAGGCTGGCTGCCAGGTCATAGAGACCTCCAGCTGCATCACTAACACCTCCTAGCGCACGACAAATACGAGCCATGGCATCAGGTGCGGCTGCGGCGTTGTAAGCCGTGGCGTGGGGGAGGACGATGCTGTGTGTTTCTGCGTGAGGCAGATTGAAGCTGCCACCCAAGGTATGGCAGAGCTTGTGATGGATCGACATTCCCACCGCACCCAAGCAGACACCACAGGCCCAAGCTCCGAACAATGCGTCGGAACGCGCATCAAGGTCTTCAGGGGTTTTATGGATTCGGGAGAGGGCGCTCGCCAGGGCGGCAATACCTTGTTCTGCCAGTTGCGAGATCAGGGGGTTCGCATCTTTGGAGTACAGAGCCTCCACCGCGTGAGCAATAGCATTGAGTCCGCTTGTAACGGTGATTTCTGGCGGAAGAGTGAATGTAAGATCTACGTCGTAAAGAACAACCTCTGGCAGCACTTTCAGCGTGCGCTGTGTAGTCTTCAGACCATTCTCTGTTTGGCCAATAATCGGTGTAGCTTCGGAGCCGGCATAGGTTGTTGGAATGACGATCTGCGGTAAGTCAGTGTTGAGTGCAATGGCTTTACCAAGACCGATGGTTGAACCACCACCTAAAGCCACTACGCAATCAGCATTAGTGCTAACAACGACTTCCAAAGCGTCCTTTGTCACCTCGATCGGCGTATGCATGGTGGCATTCGCGTAAAGACCAACAGCCAGGTCTCCCAACTGCTCACAAAGACGTTCGCCATCGCGCTGTTGATGCTTGGTAGTTAAAACGAGCGCTCGAGATGCACCCAGGGCTCTGATTTCGTCGGCAAGCTGCGCGATCGTGCCGGAGCCGAAAATCACTCGGCTCGGAAGGGCGTTGTAAACAAAAGGTTGCATTGAGGCTCCTGGTCGTTTGGCAGTTTCAGATGAGTTTTGCGATTGACGAGGTCAGGGACACCTGCCGAAAGATAGTGCCCCGGCTAGTCTCGCTACTGTTTCAGTCCAGGAAATCCAATACGGCTTGACGAGCTTCGGCGGATTCATCGAGTGGAAGATGGCCGATGTTTTCGAGCACCTTGACCTCGGCGCCAGCAATGTTGTTTTTCCAATGCTCGGCTTGGCCAACAGGAAGGATTCGGTCTGAGCGTCCCCAGAGAATCAAGGTAGGAGCGGATATGCGCTGCAACATCGCTGGCATGCCCGGGTTGTCCAGGCCTGTCTGGCCGAGAAGGCGCATAACCGCACCACCTTCTCTTACCCGCATGCTCATGAATTCTTCGTCTGGCCCGGCCGGAAGGAATGGGAGAAGGACTTGCATATCGTTTACGAGGTACGAAGGAAAATCCTGAGGCTCTACTGTCGATAGGTCGGGCAGCGGATGCTCCGCAACGGTAAGGCCAGCGGGTGCAGCAAGAACGAGTTTGCTAACTCGATTTGGGTATCGTGCAGCGAACTCGGCGGCGATGCGGCCACCCAGTGAGCTACCAACGAGATGGACGCGTTGGAGGTCGAGAGTGTCGAACAATCTTTCGTAGTGCTCGACGCAGTCTGCAATAGAGGCGATCTTGGAGTTGTCTTCGGACAGACCGAAACCTGGATGGTGAGGCAAGTAGACTTTGAAGCGATCCGTCAGACCGGAAGTGAAACCCAGTCCATGCCAGGTTCCGCCACCATGGAGGTAAACAACGGGAGTGCCTTCGCCAGCACTATGGACGGCAATGACCGCACCATCGATTTGATAATACTGGCGATGCCAGTCCGAAAAATCGACACGACGATCCCCGCTGGGAAGCATGCTCATAAATACCTTCTTTTTATGATTGTGATATTTGGATAGTGCGAGATTGCTGCTGGTGGAACTGCCCTACACCTATCTATGGATAGGGAGGGCAGTTAGCAGAGCATTGGAGAGTTGGCTGACAGCATCCGACTTGAAGCGCACCTGAAAACGCTTGTTAGCAGCCGCGCGATGACGATTTTCGAACTCGATCACGAGGTCGCCGGTTTCAGGGTCTTGTCGTACTTCGATTGGGCCGTCTACTACGGCGAGCTGGAAGATCATTTTCTCCATGTCAGTCGACCAGCTTTATCTGCCCTTTCATCAAGACCGAGTGGCCAGGAAAAGAGCAGAAGAATGTGTAGTTTTCGTCAGGCGATAGCTCGCTAACGTTGAAGGTGACGTTGGCGCTTTCACCTCCTCCTATCAATCGTGTGTGGGCAATAATTCGAGCGTCCCCGGTCTTCAGGAAGCTGTTCGCACTACCTGCAGCGATACCGTCCGTGATGATGCCTTGAACATCACTGGTTTTGCTCAGAACCCAGTTATGCCCCATTGCTACGGCAGGCATTCGCCCTGTGTGCTGAAGCGTCACGGTGAACTGCTTGCAACTTCGGCTTACGGAAATTTGATCTTGCAGGTACGCCATTTGGTCGGTTGAACCAATAGTAACTTCACACTGCTGAGCGAATGCTGGTGAAGCCGCTGTGAGCAGAGCGGCGAGTAAAAATCGACTCAACTTAATGCCTCCCTTACTGATCACGGTTTGGCCGGCTGGTTGGTGAGGAAGTCAGCCATCGCATTCAGTTCCGCGTCGGAGATCTCAGTCTTGCGGAAGAACGGCATGATGGTGATTCCGTTGCGGACGAAGTACTTGACCATCTCGGGACTTAGATCAGTGCGTTGCTCCAAGGCATCGGGAAGTGCTCCCTTGTACTTGGCCCTTAACGCCAACGTGCCCGGATACAAATCACCAGGGGCATGGCAGGGGGCGCACCACTTTTGGTACACCTGTTTTCCAAGATCCGGATTGTTATCGGCGGCGAAGCTATTGAAAGCGGCCACCAACAAGATGCCCATAATCACTATGCGCTTCATACGGAGTCGCCTCCTTTATAGCGATTTTTATCTCGAAGGTGCTTTGGCCAGATGCCATATCGGCCTGGCGACAGGATCCCTTTGGGGTCAACCGCGTCCTTAATCGACTCATGGAAGCGCAACAGCGCATGATCGCCGAACGAATAGGTATCCATCACATCAGCCTGGAACGTCGGGGCGGTTCGATACTCACCCCAGCCGTGATCGGCAGCCACTCTGATGAGATGCCTGAATACCTCTCGGCTTCGCTTGTTTTGAGCAGGATCATCGCTGATGAACAGCGGAATGATGAAAGTGAAGCTTCGCTCCCACGATGGGACAGGCACGATCATCGCGAATATCAGCGGAATTCCGAGTCGACGAGCTTCTGCTCCGATGACTTCGTTGATCTTGAGAATTTCCGCGCCATCACGAGGAATAACCGGGGAGAACCAGGCGTGTCCATGGCTGGGTGGGGCGGGGTTCCATGTCGAACGAGCACCGATCGCGAATGTCCGCAGATTTGGAATACCGAATTGGGCCGGGTATTCGACTTTCTCCGCTTGCTCAGGTGAAAGCGGGAGATTGTAGAACTCGCGTTCTTCAAATTTCGCTCCAGGTATGGCTTTGCTGAAGCGCTCTTGTGCGTATTCCCATTGGGCTCGAATGACTTTTTCCGGGCCGTAGAACGTCAGTGCGCAGCTCCAAAAAGGGATCCCCTTCTTGCTTGCATATGCCTCGTACTCTTCTGGCTTGGCCCCGCGCCCAATGAGGGCCATAAAGTCTGGATCTTGTTCCTTAGGGCCATGTGCGAGAAAATCATGCAGGCCAGCAAGGCTTGGCGTACCCATGGCTGGACTATTAATGTCGGGATAGCCAGTGAAAATTTTGGAGTTCTCCAGCTCGGTCATCAATTCGACGAGAGGAATCAAATCTTCGTAGCGGGAAAGGTGAATGCGACCTTTTAGGAAGGCTTCAGGTTCTGGCATAAGCCAAAAACCCATCTTCGTCACGATGCCAAAGTTGGACTGACTAAACATCCCATCGATTGCCGGGCCAAAACCGGACTTGTACATGCCCCAAGTTTTGGAACCTGGCATTGCGCCCATACCGGTTCGCATGATCTCGCCGTTGGCCAGCACCACTTCCATACCGCAATGAGCATCGAAATGATTGCGAAATTGGGCGGCGGTATAACCGGCGCCACGATCCATGGCGTTCCCAACCATGCTTCCCCAGCCTGGGTCAGGAACGTCAATCCACAGCTTGCTCTTCTTCTCTTGCAGATATCGGTACATGTCGAAGTAGCTGACGCCAGGCTCGACGATGCAGTAAGACTGTTTCTCGTTGACTTCAATGATGCGATTCAAACGCTTGAGGTCTAGCACCACACTACCGCTGTAGGTAGGGGCGGAGCCTCCGTAGCCAAGGTTCTTGCCGGTGGAAATGGTGTACAACGGAATGCCGTACTTGTTGGCGATCCGCGCGATCTCTTGGACTTGTTCAGATGTGTCTGGGGCAATGGCTGCTGAAGCAAAGCGTTCTTCAGGCTCGCCCATGTAGGGCGAATAGGCATCACGATAGAGTTTCAGGTCTTCGTCGCTTGTGAAGACCCATTCTTTGCCAACCACGTTAGCGAAGGCGCTAATTGCCTTCTGGAATGTTGCGGAGTCGATGCCGGGGGGTAACATTGGAATTCTCCTGGCTACTTATTGTTATGTTTTTAGGAAAGGCTCGGACTGTCTCAGGAGGCGCGGTTTGCTGGGGCAATTACCCAGGACACGAGCTGCTCACCAAGCTTGCCTTTACTGGTAACTTCTCGATTGGCGCACATGTCACTGAATTGCGAGTGCGAGCAGGAGCCCAGAAGGGTGGCTAGCTCGCGGGGCCAAAAACTCCCGCTTTGAACAGCGAGAGCGGATTTTTCCGCTAGCAGGGGTGGTGCCTCGATTTTGTGGGCGATGTCACCGAGACCCGCATCCCGATGTTCGACTCGCATAAGCACTTTCATGCCGCGATCCCACGCCAGGCGCTCCAGGCAGAAAAGCTGATCCAAGGTAGTTAGGCCCATGACCGCAGTTTTGCCTTCACGCCAAAGTGGATCGAGATGCTTTAGCCAGACTGCGGTTATGTCGCCGTCACTGATGAGATGGGGAATTCCCATTGCGGCAGCTTGGAGTCCGAAGGCACTGCTAATCGGAAAGCGGCGGTCGGACAGAATGGCCTTCAGCTGGATATTGGTTTGGAGGTCGAATGCCTTAGCGAAACCGCTGAAACCAAAAAGGGGTAGGAGGCTTGTAGCCAAGCCAGCCTTGAGTACGCTGCGCCGCTTCATTTGATATCTTCCAATGAGCGGTCGGCATGTAAGAAATGATCAGGCATTGCGGCGTGCTCCGATGATTTTGTGGTCGAGATCCTTCCTGGATCACTTTCATCGGGATGTTTACGTAAGCTTGTTGGTGCAACACCTACCCAAAGATAGTCATTACTTTCTAGCTCTTTTCTGAGTGGTGTTTGGCGTGGTCGCGGGGAGGCATTCCGAAATGACGAATGAAGAGTTCTCTGAACGCTCTCTCGGACTGATACCCCACAGCTTCGGCTATCCGAGCCACGCTATCGGGCCCTTGAAGGACGAGTTCCGCGGCCAATTGCATCCGGCGTTAGATCAGGTACTCAATCGGAGTCTGTCCGGTGCGCTTTGAAAATAATCTTCCGAAACTGAATCGTGACATTCCGGCTTGTTCGGCCAGTCGTTCCAGCGTCCATGGCTGTTCTGGATTGCTATGGATGAGCGCGTACGAGGGGCAGATTCTCGAGACCTTTGACCGCATTACCTATCTGTAGAGGGCAGTACCTATCTCTCTATCTTTGGATAGGTGCTCCTGAGTTGGGGCGTCTCTAGTTTGCATTCTAAGGATCAGTGCCTGATCTGTTTGTAATGACTGTCAGGGGAATCCGCTTAGGGCTCTCAGCGTAGACATACACAACAACCGGAGAACAACAATAATGAAGAAAATGACTCTGCCTGCTGGCTTTACACCTGAAGCCCTTTTAACCGTATCGGCGTTGGTTGGCGCCATCGCATTGGCAACCTGCAGCACCGCGCAGGCCGTCGAGTTTGAGTATGGCGATCTCAAGGGTAGCTGGGACAACACAGTGAAATACTCGCTGGGATCACGTATCAGTAACCCAAGTGACACCAATCTCAACAACGTCAACGCCGATGATCCTGAGCATAACTTTGACAAGGGCTCGTTGATGATGAATCGCTTTGACTGGCTGACGGAGTTGAATGCGCGCTATCGAAATTATGGATTCGCCCTCAGCGCTGCGGCTTGGTATGACGACGTGTACAACCGTCATAATGACAACGATTCACCAGGCACCTTCAACCCTTATTCGGTTTCAAATGACGACTTCACCGACCAGACTCAAAAATGGGCGGGCCAAAAGATCGAGCTGATGAATGCTTTCGTCTCCGGCCAGTGGACTCCTTTCGATGTTCCCGTAAGTGTTCGTTTGGGGCAGCACACACTATTGTGGGGTGAGAGCCTGTTCTTTACCGACAACGGTATTGCAGCGGCCATGGCTCCTGTCGATGCTTACAAGGCACTTAGCGTCCCCAACACGAAGGCACAGGAGCTTTTCCTTCCCACCAAACAGATATCGGCGAGCGCGATGTTTGAAGGTGGTTGGACAGTAGAAGGCTTCTATCAATTCCAATGGGAAAAAACCCGAATCCCACCTGCTGGCAGTTACTTGTCCTCCGTGGATATTCTTGACGAGGGTGGGGAGCGGATCATTGCAGGGCCTGGTGCATTCTTCTATCGCGGTAGCGACGACGAGCCAGACGCGCCTCAATTCGGTGTATCTCTACGCTGGCGCCCACAGACACTCAATCTTGATCTTGGGGTTTACGCCATTGAGTACGACGAAAAAACTCCCCAAGTTGTGGTTAGCCCCTCCGGTGGTTTTGATCCCAGCAATGGCTCAATCGGTTCCTATTCCTTGCGGTACCAAGAAAGGGTCAAGCTGTACGGTATCAGTGCTAACACCACAATTGGTCAGTTGAACATCGGTGGAGAGGTGTCGTATCGCAAAGATGCTGCATTGCGTGCGAGCGGCGATGTTCTCGATCCTCATGTTTTGGGTGATACCGTACACGCGCAGATTAATGCCATTTACGTAGGTAATGCTGGCGCTCTGTGGGATGGATACTCCCTCGCAGGTGAGCTTGCAGGGCACCACCTGACGAAAATCACTAAAAATAAAGATGAGTTTGACGACTCTCTAAATGAAACTTCGTATGGTATGCGCGGGGTAGCTACCTTTAGTTACTACCAAGTATCTCCAGGCTTGGATATCGATGTTCCTATCGGTCTTGGGTATAACTTCAAGGGCGAGTCCCCAATTTCCGCGGCGTTCAACAACTACGGAGCTGATCATGGGGGAGACGTGAACATTGGTGTAGTTGGTACCTATCAGCAAGACTGGAAGCTGGGTCTTAACGTGACTCACTTCTTTGGCAGTGAAGATAATAACTACTACAGTGGGCGAGATTTCGTTATGGCATCGCTTACTCACACGTTCTAATGTTGAGTCTATGTAAGTAGATTCAGTTCTGTTTGTCTGGCTTTCGGCTTTTCAGAGCACAAGTACTTATCTGCTGATGGGTGGCTATTAATTCGGCTGCGTGAGCGGTGAGCTTGTGCTCTGGAAATGCTGTGGAAGGTTATATGTCAAAAGAAACTATTAGTACGCTTCGTCATACAGTACCTGCCTACCACCCAGGTTGCGCAAAAAACTCGGGGTTAATTACATGGCGCAATGTTCATTACGTCATACCAACTTTAGAGATGCTGCCTAGGTGATCCATGAAAAATAAATGGTTCTCGATTGTTCTGATTTATGTGTACGGCTTAGTAGGGACATCTGCACTGGGCATGATGGGCCCTCTCTCTGCAGATGTTGGTCGCACATTTGATGTGACAGCTTCAGTGGTTGGGGTGGCGATTGCAGGTCAATTACTGCCATTGGCCTTCGGTGGGCTGTTGATGGGCTGGTTGATTGATCGTGTTGGGGCTCGTCCTCTACTGATAATTGGTCTCTTCGCGGTGGGGGCATCAAGCCTGGCAAATGCTTGGTTGGAAAGCTTCAATACGCTTCGCATCACGCTACTGATCGAGGGTATTGCATTGGTTGCGCTGCTCACCTCCGGGCAGGGACTGCTGATGATGTTTACTTCCGGCAAGCAGCAGGTGCAGGCGTTGACGCTGTGGTCGACAGTTATGCCTGTGGGTTACTCCATTGGCCTTGTTCTGGTTTCCCCTTATGCAGGGGGAGAGTTATGGCGGGAGTCATTCCTATGCCATGCGATTGCCGCAGCTGCACTGCTTGTTGCTTTCCCTGGCATACCTGCGTTGCGACTCGTGTCCGCAGGTAATAGCTTGACTCAGGTGTTTCGTAATAAACGCGTCGTGCGTTTTGGTTTTAGCCTGAGCCTTTCGGCATTGGCGGGCATCGGCAGCAGTGCTGTTGGTGCGATCTATCTTAACCAAGTACACGGATTGGAGATTGCGTTAGCTGCACAATCGATGGCAGCGGCTAGCCTCTGTGGTGTGGTGGGTAGTGTTCTTGTCGGAGGGCTCCTCACTAAAGGTTGCGATAGCACTGATCTCGCTACCTGTATTCTTGTTTGCGCCATGTTGGGTGGGCTCGCCTTTTATTGGCCTGGCGGGGTCACGCCATTGGCGATTGCTGGCGCAATGCTTCTCCAGTTATGCGTCGGTGGTTTTATCGCTTTGGTCTTTTCCCTTCTGCCAAGAGCATTGTCGGATCCCGGGCAGTCTGGAGCAGCAGCTGGTCTGGTTGGACAGATTACAGGTATCGGCGCTGCGCTCTCTGCTCCGTTGTTCTTCGCAACCTTAGAAGTCGGACAGTGGTACTACTTCCTGGCGATTACTGTTTTTGCTTGGGGAGGTGGCTACCTCCTTCTGCCAGTGCGTAGTCGTGCAATAGCAGCTGAGGAGTTTTAGATCTCGCTATTAACGAAAATAACGCTTGTTGGAATACTGGGTAACAACAATGAAGAATAAAAACAAAATTATTAGCTCGATGAGCGAGTCGGTTGAGGCTGAGCTTCGCTTTACTGTTCCGCAAAATGACCAAACTGTTGTTTATATGGTGGGTTATGAGTGCGCCACAATAACGTTGGAGTCTCGCAAGGTTGAGATTGCGAATGGTCGAGCGTGCCAAAAGAAATTCAGTATAGAGACCAATGGTTTTGAACTGATTGCATATACCAGTGAGTTAACAGATTTTCGTAACCCAGATGCGGTTCACCGGATTTTCAAGCCTGAAGCCGAACAAATATTGAAGCGTCTGATAGGTGCTAGTCGCATTCTGATGTTTCACCATGTGGTGCGCGACATGGCGGGAGCACGCTCTGATGATAATTTGACGGCATCCACTAATACTCATGTCGATCACGATCAAGCAACTTACGAGTCCCATATTCGTCGATGCTTGCCGGCTGGAGAGGCAGACGCGCTCCTTAGTCGCCGCTGGGCAGCCTACAGCATCTGGAAGCCGATGGCTCCCGTAGAGCAACTCCCTCTGGCCGTTTGCGACGCTCGTACCGTGTTTGAAGAAAACCTCATTTCCAGGACTCGACCAGCTGGGCCTCATCCTCAGCGAGGTGGACTGGGGGTCGCGTTCAATCCTAAGCAGCGATGGTTCTATTTTCCCGACATGACAATAGATGAAGCGTTGGTGCTTAAGATTTGGGATACCGACAGAAATCTCCCTCAATGGGTGGCGCACTCAGCATTTGTAGATCCGACCAGTAAACGCGATGCCAGGCCTCGAGTAGCTTTAGACGGAAGGTTCATTGCCTTTTACTGAGTTCTTATTTCCTTACCAGTAATGACACTGTGGGCACAGTCAGTTCTATAGTGGTGCGGTCTCCGCCTGCTCCTCGTTCTAGGCTCGTGCCAGCTTAGGAGTCGAAATGTGGAAAGCACTTGATAACCTTTCGGTGAGTAAGAAGCTGCTTTGCGGCTTTGGAATCACAGTATTGTTAGCACTCAGCGTTGCTGGTGCTGGCTTCTATGGGATCTTCGCTCTCTTTGAACGAGGTGACTTGATGACCGGCGTTTCGGAGAGTCAAATTTCTCTCTTGAAGGCCGAGGTCGCGCAGCAGAACTATCGTCTTGATGGTGCATTGGAGGAAGCCCAAAGCGCAAAGGCCTCACTCGACGCAGTGCAATCCAGATTGGATGCGCTAATCAAAAGTCATCCTGAAAGCGATCAGCGTCCTGCCCTCGAAGAAATGCGGCGCGCGGCTGTGGATTATCAAGCTCTCTTCGAAGAAATCAGAAAGAAGCAGGAAACCGAAGCCGCTACACCGGCAGAGGTTGAAGCATTGGGCATGCAAGCTAAAAAGCTCATAGAAAAGGGTGAATCCGCTTATCTCGCACAGGCGGTGAGCATGGTTGGGGTTAGCCAGCGAGTGCTTACGATGCTTGGCGTTAGCAGTTTGTTGCTCATCATCGTGGCGGTTTTTTCTTCTGTACTTCTGCGCCGTCAAATCGTGAACCCGCTTCATCGATCGGTAAGTGCGCTACGTGCAATTGCTAATGGTGATTTACGAGCGGAGTTCGATGACCAGCGAAAGGATGAACCAGGCCAACTGCTTGCCTCTATGCAGACCATGACTCTTGGGCTACGTGGGATGGTCGAGCGAGTTGTAAAAGTGGTTGAGCAGTTGGGGGAGGTCGCTGCTGATTTTTATGGTGTGAGTACCAAGGCCGGTGTGACTGCACAGCGGCAAACTGAAGAGGCCGAACAAAGTGCTTCGGCGATGGTTCAGATGGCTGCGAGTGTTCACGAGGTTGCAGGTCACACTCAACGCGCATCCCAGGCTGCGCGTCAGGCTGAGGAGCAAGCCAGATCAGGCGCGAAGCTTGTAGCCGACGCTGTAGAGCGTATTAATCATCTCGCGGAGGGCGTGACAGCAACCAGGTCAAGCATGGTTGATCTCACCCAAGAGAGCTCCCGTATTGGAAGTATTCTTGAGGTCATCCGATCCGTGGCCGAGCAAACCAACTTGTTAGCGCTTAATGCCGCGATCGAGGCAGCTCGGGCTGGTGAGCAGGGGAGAGGTTTTGCAGTTGTGGCGGATGAAGTCCGAGCATTGGCGAAGCGAAGTCAAGGCGCAACGATGGAAATTTCCGCAACGATTGATTCTCTACAGGCCCTCATCCGGCAAGCACTAGCTCACAGTGAAAGCTGCCTTGGCCAAGCACGTCAGGCAGTCGATCAAGCAGGCCTTGCAGACTCGGCACTTCGGGCCATAACTGAATCAGCATCGCTGATTGATGAAATGAGCGATCAGATTGCAACCGCCGCAGTCCAGCAGAGCAATGTCGCGGAGCAGGTCAGTCGCAGTGTTATGCGGGTTCGGGATGAGGCCGAAGCAGGCGTTGTCAGTGCTCGAGAAAGCGGGAGCTACAGTGAGGAGGTCAAGAAGCTCAGCGTTGAATTGCGGCAGTGGGTAAACCGATTCCAGAGCTGATCGCCTAATGCAAAAAAAGGGCACCTTTCGGTGCCAAAACCCCGACGGTAATTGGTGCAAATTGAATTTACTCAGCGGTTAACTTGGATACATCCGCACCCACACGCCCGGTGTCAGATACTCCCTTTGCCAATTTGAAGTCATATCGGATGGATGAGAGCCCGGATAGTGGGTCTTTCTCGTCCAGGCACGGAGTTACAACGAGCTGTGAAGTGGTGACACCGAAGACGGTGCCTGACTGGAGAAATGGCTCACCCGCAAGATAGAGGGCAGTGACCAGCTCCTTGTGGCCCTCAGCGCTGATGAGGAAGTGGATATGCGCTGGACTATACCCATGCCGATCTTGGGCAGTGAGCATGCGTCGAGCTGGGTCATCGTTTGGTAAAGGGTAATTCTGCGGCAGCACGCTGCGTGCTCGATACCAGCCTTCCGAGTCGCTGGTGAAGCTACCGCTCATATCCATTACTCCCTGGCCATGGAGTTGGATGTCGTACCAGCCATCAGCATCAGTTTGCCAAATCTGAATATTCGCACCGTGGATGGGATTGCCGTTGGTATCTGTGATCCGCCCATAGTAGGAAACAGGGATGCCTGCACTACCGCGCTTGGCAATCGATTCACCATGGTCGAGCGATGGCGCGTTTTCACGATAGAAGGGGCCAAGCACGCTACTTTCTTTCGCCGGAGATACCTCACCTTGATCGACCAGTAGGTTTACCAGGCTCGGTAGGCCCAAGGTGTCAGATAGCAGGACGAACTCTTGCCGATCGACGCTGCACATTTGGCCTACCTCAGTCAGAAAGGCGATTCCGGCAAGCCATTCTTCCGGTGTTAGCTGTACGTCCGCTGCGACTGCATGAAGGTGACGAACTGCGCTTTCCATAATTTGGCGAAAGCGCGGTGATGGCGTGTTCGCCATCTGTTCGATTACGTTGGTGGTGAGGCCAGCAATCTTATCGTTCATCGGGGATCCTAGATCGGCACTTTTTTCGTACGTTTCAGGGGGAGAAGGTCTTCATTCCCGGCGTTCACTTTGCGATCAATAGGGGCAATCTGCTCCTACCGAAAGATAGATTTTGGGATTCCAGGGCACAGAGATAGTGCCGCTATCTTTCGATAGGTGTGCGCGCGCGGCCGCAGAAATAGGTTTAGTCATCGGTCTATCTGTAAGGCCGAAAACGGTAGACGGCCCAACACTTCTTGGTCGATGCCTCGGGTGCGATACCTGATAGCACCCGCGGATCTCGCGGCTTGGAATGAAAAGGACAGTCAAGTTTCGAGCTTCGCATCCATTGTGATTGCGATTCTCGAGACGGCGCCGGTGCCAGTTTCTGCAATAACAACAAGAGAACCATACGCATGAACAAGAATAAGATGGCTTTGCTGCTGCTGTTCCCGCTTTGTATGGCTAGCGGTGCATATGCTGCTGTCAGCCCTGAGCAAGCTAAGCAACTGGGTACCACGTTGACACCTGTTGGCGCAGAGATGGCAGGAAATGCCGATGGCACCATCCCCAAATGGACTGGTGGCTATCAGCAGAAGCCAGCTGGGCACCAGCCGGGGTCGTTTGCCCCGCTTCCATTCCCAGATGAAAAATCAAAGTTTCAGATCACTGCCGCAAACGCTGATCAGTACAAGTCGAAGCTTTCTGAAAGCGTGTACTACATGCTGAAGAACTACCCGGACTACCGCGTAGATGTATACGACACTCACCGTACAGCCTCTGCTCCGCAATGGTTCTATGACTATGCGGCGAAAAATGCTGTGAATGCCAAATCTACCAAAGACGGGTTGGCTATTGAGAACGCATACGGCGGCACCCCATTCCCGATTCCAAAGACTGGCAGCGAGGTACTTTGGAATCACCTGTTGTCTTGGAAGGGGACGGCGGTAGACACCCTGTACCGCCTTTACATGGTGGATGGCAGTGGCCGTCGCTCTCTGACTTCTGTGATCGACATCAACGAATTCTTCCGCTACTCGCTACCTGGTGGGGAGAAAGACTTTGATGGATGGTGGTGGTGGCACCGTGCAAAGACCACTGCTCCGGGACGTAGCGCCGGCGAAGCTTTGGTTGGCCTCTTTCCGAACGACTATGAGGCCCGTCAACCCGGGTCTTGGCAATACATGCCTGGACAGCGGCGCGTTCGAAAACTTCCGAATGTGCAATTCGACACACCAAACTTCTATGTTTCAGGTCTAGCGCAGTTTGATGAGGCTTACGGCTTCTTCGGGTCACCCGAACAGTACGATTGGAAGCTGGTAACCAAGCGCGAAATGTACATTCCATACAACACGAACGCATTGCTCGCTTCTGATCCGGAGAAAACTTTGGGTGGAGCATTTATTGATCCGTCTGTAGTTCGCTGGGAGCTGCATCGGGTTTGGGAAGTGGAAGGCACCCTTAAGTCCGGCAAGCGTAACGCTGCACCTAAGCGCAAGGTCTATATGGATGAGGACAGCTGGGCCATCGTAGCCTCTGACCTTTACGATGCTCAGGGCAAGCTGTGGCGTGGTGGTCTTGGCTACACCGCTGTGAGCTACGATCTGCCAGGTGTGCTGACTCTTCCATACCAGAGTCTGGACTTCCAACAACGCGCCTACACGATTGCCGGGTACGTCAAAAACTACACCCCAGTTGAGCCACGTCCACGCTCTTACTTCACCGCTGAAGCATTAACTCAGGATGCTCTTCGTTAAGACGCTTGAGTGAGAGGGCCGCGGCGCTCCCCGCCGCTGCTTTGCAGTCGCTTTTTCATCGGTGAATGGTATGTCTAAGAAAAAAGTAGGGCGAATCGCGACAGCGTTTTTGCTGAGTGGTTTGGGGTATTTCGCGCATGCAGATGTGCTCTCGTTGCCCGAAGTGCTGAAGCAGCCAAGTGTTGTAGTCAATCATCCGGAAAAAGGTTATCTGCTCAGCGTAGTCAGAGCAGGTGACCGTCTTGTCGCTGTCGGTGAAAGTGGACGAGTAATTCTTTCCGATGATAGCGGTAAGGCCTGGCGCCAAGCTAAAGTCCCTGTCAACGTTCTGCTGACCCAAGTACGTTTCGCTAATGCCAAGGAAGGATGGGCGATCGGCCATCTTGGCGTGGTTCTGCATACCGCAGACGGTGGCGAGAATTGGGATGTTCAGCTCGATGGCGTGAAGGTTGGCCAGTTGTTTGTGGAGCAAGCGCAGCGCGAGGTGTCCCAAAAGGGCGATCAAGATGAGGACGCTTCAAAAGCCCTTCGTCAAGCTGATTTCATGGTACAGGACGGCCCAGACAAACCCTTTCTAACGATGCGTATAGAGGATGCCCAACGGATCACTATTTTTGGTGCTTTTGGGATGGCATTGCGTAGTCTCGATGGCGGCAAAACGTGGCTGCCATTGCAGGCAAAGAATTTCAATCCGGGATCGCTTCATTACTACGGCAGTACCTCGCTCCGGGGACAAGACCTTGTCGTAGGCGAGCAAGGCCTGCTTCTTCGCAGTCTCGGTGATGGGACTTATCAATCTATCCATCAGCCATATTCCGGGACTCTTTTTGGTGTCGTTATGAGTGATGGTGCTGCGGTGGCGTTTGGATTGCGGGGTAATGCTGTCCGCTCCCTTGACCTAGGCGAAAGCTGGCAGCAGATCGAGACCGGTACTTCAGCATCTATTCAGGGGGGCTTGGTTCTGAAAGATGGGCGCATTCTTCTCCTAGCTGAAAATGGTCAAATCGTTATGGGAAATCAGCGTTCCGATGATTTCCATGCCCTCGATAAGCAGCTTGCGCCAGCCGCGGAAGCGATCCAAGTCAGCGACGATCAATTGTTGTTAGTTGGCCCAAGTGGGGTGCAGACCCTAAGTCTGTCGGCAGGGGAGTCCGCAGAATGAAAGTCGAAATTCAAAACTCAAATGAGCCTTTCGATCCCGCAGCTGGGACTGTTTTGGAGCGAGTGCTATTTAGCCATCGGGGTCTGATCGTGCTTCTCTGCCTGCTGGTGACGTTGTTCCTAGCTTTCCAGGCGCGGCATCTAGAGCTCAATGCAAGCTTCAAGGCAGTGATTCCAAATGATCACCCCTACATCCAAAACTATCTTTCGCATGAGGATGATCTCAAGGGATTGGGTAATAGCCTGAGAGTCATCGTTGCTACTGACAGTGGAAATGTCCTCGACCCGAAATACCTGGACACGCTGCAGAAGGTAAACGATGAATTGATACTTCTGCCGGGCGTTGAACGCTCGTACGTCCAATCACTTTGGACGCGTGGCGTTCGTTGGATGGCCGTAACCGAAGAGGGTATTGACGGTGGCCCGGTCATGCCTGACTCCTTCGATGGGTCTAAGGCAAGTGTGGAAGAGCTCCAGACCAACATCATGCGATCCGGAATTGTCGGACGTCTTGTGGCTTCAGATTTTCGCTCTAGTGCAATTGTCGTTCCGCTGTTGGACTACGATGCCCAAGCTGAGCAAGCGCTCGATTACGGATTACTTTCGCAGCGTCTCGAGGCTATCCGCGCCAAGTATCAGAAAGATGGAATCACAATCCACATCGTCGGTTTTGCCAAGGTGATGGGTGACCTGATTGATGGCCTGTTTCAGATCCTCTTTTTCTTCGGCATAGCGGTGATCATCGCTACGGCAATGGTGTTTTGGTTTACCCGTTGCCTGCGCAGTACCGCCATTGTTGTGGCCTGCTCATTGATTGCAGTGGTGTGGCAGCTCGGATTGCTACCTATGATTGGCTTTCGCCTCGATCCCTATTCGATCCTGGTACCTTTCCTCATCTTTGCCATCGGGATGAGTCACGGTGCGCAGAAGATGAATGGTGTGATGCAGGATATCGGTCGCGGCATGCACCGTGTCGATGCGGCCCGAAACACTTTCCGCCGATTGTTCATGGCAGGATTTACCGCCCTCGTTTGCGATGCGGTCGGTTTCGCAGTCCTGATGTTGGTAAACATTGAGGCAATTCGCCAACTGGCAATCACTGCGAGTATTGGTGTAGCCATCCTCATTTTTACCAATCTGATTTTGCTGCCAATTCTGCTGACTTACACCGGCGTTAATAAAAAGGCGGCCGCCCGTGCCTTGGCCCAGGAACAAGCTGCGTTGGGCTCACCAAGCGGTTTCTGGCGCTTCCTTGATCTTTTCACTCAACGTCGTTGGGCAGCGTGTGCAATAGCTGTAGCCATTGCACTGGCCGTTGGTGGGGCAGTCGTTTCCACTCACCTTCAAATCGGTGACTTGGATGCCGGGGCACCAGAGCTCCGCGCAGACTCCACTTACAATCGTGACAATGACTATCTGACCAAGCATTACGCGACCAGTAGCGACCTATTGGCGGTCATGATTACCACACCAACAGACAAGTGCGCTGACTATGCGACCTTGGTGAAAATGCGTGCGCTGCAGCAACGGTTGGAGCAGCAGCCAGGCGTGGTACTCAGCAACTCCTTTGCCGATTTGGCGAAGCAGTTGGGATCTGCCTTCAACGAAGGCAGCTTCAAATGGGCAGAGATCGTACCTAACCAGCGTGTGCTCAATTCCATTGTTACTCAAGCACCGAGGGGATTGTTTAACGAAGACTGCAATTTGCTCTCGTTGTACGTTTACCTAGCTGATCACAGAGCTGCCACATTGCAGGGTGTCGTTTCAGAGATTGAAACCTTTGCTCAAGAGCACAACACCGACGATGTGAAGTTTCTCTTAGCTGCCGGCACTGCTGGTATCGAAGCAGCAACCAATCAGGTAGTGAAGCACAACAACTATCTCATGCTGTTTGGCGTCTATACGGCCGTGGTCTTACTAAGCCTGCTCGCATTCCGCTCTTGGCGGGCCGTCCTCGTTGCCGTACTCCCTCTATTGCTGACCAGCATTTTGGCTGAGGCATTGATGGTGGTTCTGGGCATCGGGCTCAAGGTGGCGACACTGCCAGTAACAGCTTTGGGAGTCGGTATAGGCATCGACTACGCGCTTTACATCCTTAGCGTCACGTTAGCTTGTCAGCGTGCCGGAGCCAGCCTCTCTGAGGCGTATGCCAGATCGCTACTGTTTGTGGGGCGTGTGGTGATGCTTACTGGTCTGACCTTGGCTGCTGGTGTCGCTACTTGGATGTTTTCTCCGATCAAATTCCAAGCTGACATGGGCTTGCTGTTGGCATTCATGTTCTTGGTCAATATGTTCGGTGCCTTGATTCTCCTGCCAAGCTTGGCTGCATTCCTCCTGCCTGGCACCAAGAACAAACGTGGGAAGTCTCAGCCTCTGAAGCATGATGCGGAAGGCAATAGTCGTGTGCTGAAGGAAGTCGTATGAGCAATATTCTGTTCGACTTCTCCGGAAAAACCGTACTGGTGATTGGCGGAACATCCGGTATTGGGTTAGCGGCTGCTGACTTGTTTGCAAAGGCTGGGGCTCAGGTCATGCTGGCAGGGCCAGATTCAGCGCAGGCCGAGGAGGTGGTTTTGAAGCTTGTAGGCGATGTGGCTTTTCAGGCCGTTGATGTTCGAAGCGAGCAGGATGTACAGGCCTTGATTCGGAAAGCTGTAAGTCAGTGGGGGCGAATTGACATTGCCATCAACAATGCTGGAATAGAGGGGCCTTTTGGCCCCGTCGAAGCGCTTTCCGCCGAAGACTGCCAGCAAATTCTGGACGTCAATTTGAAGGGCATTTGGCATGGCATGAAGCATCAGATTCTTCAGATGCACGTCCAGGGTGGCGGTGTCATTGTGAACACCGGTTCTAGTGCAAGTATCCGTGCTATCGCCAACGTCGCAATGTACAGCGCTAGCAAGCATGCCATTGCAGGCCTTACTAAAGCCGCTGCAGTGGAACAGGGAAGGAATGGTATCCGAATCAATGCGATTGCTCCTGGCCCGGTTCGCACTGGTCTACTGGAAAGGATGGTTGGCGGCCGCATTGAGCTGGACGATATTGCCAGTATGGTTCCGATGGGGCGTATTGCTGACTCCTCCGAGATTGCTACAGCTATCGCTTGGTTGGCCTCTGATGGTGCCTCCTTCGTCACTGGACATGTTCTTGCCGTCGACGGTGGTTTAACCATCGCATAGTGCGAAATACCCTCCGCCACATTTCTAGGAAAAAGCATTCAATTCAGCGATGCCGCATTGTTCGCCAGAAATCTTATATCAAAGGTACCTGGCAGAGTACTGACAGCTGACTAACCATTAACGTCAACAACCCAGCCACCGGGGAGATCCTTGGTTCGATGCCGAAGATGGAAGCAGCGGAAACGCGGCGCGCTGCCCAAGCTGCCGACAAGGCTCTACCGGGTTGGCGTGCACTGACCGCCAAGGATCGTGCGAACAAGCTGCTTCGCTGGTTCGAACTGATCCTAAAAATCAAGACGATCTCACTCGCATGATGACCCTAGAGCAGGGCAGCCATTGTCCGCAGCCAAGAGAGAAATCGTTTACGCCGCTTCCTTTATCGAGTGGTTCGCCGAAGAAGCAAAGCGAATTTACGGTCATGTAATTCCAGGTCATCAGCGGCATAAGCGCCTGATTGCGATTACGCAGCCAATTGGCGTCATGGCGGCCATTGCTCCGTGGATTCCCGGCGGCGATGATTACCCGTAAAGCCGGCCCCAGTGGCCGGCTGCACCATGGTTTTTGAGCCTGCGCCACAAACTCCGTTTTCAGCTCTGGCTCCTACTTCTACAAGCGCGACCTGAGTTGAGTGTTTCGAGTTGCTGAGGCCGTGGAATACGGCATGGTTGGCATAAACACTGGACTGATTTCTAACGAAGTTGCTCCGTTCGGCGGAATGAAGGCATCTGGCCTGGGGCGAGAGGGCTCCAAATACGGCGCCGAGCACTACCTTGAGATCAAATATCTGGGCATAGGTATCTGACCGCTCGCCTTTCGAAAGATAGGTTCTAGCGGACGTCGGGAAGGATTAAATAAGGCTACAAATCCTTCCTTACGGAGTGGTGACATGAAAATAAAAACAACGTTTGTCGTAATCCTCGGTGTAGCTTTTTTCGTGCTGCTGTCCGTGGGTGCGCTATCTCCCCGGAGAGAAGTCCAACTTGCTGCAGTGACGTGCCCCAATCCCAATTTCCCATGTGGTAGCTTGCCTCAGGGTTTCAAAGGCTGGCCAACCCTTCGCTAAATAGGCGTTTGGCTTGGTATGTATAAGCAGTTGCAGTGAGGCTCGAAACGCGGAGGATTGAGTTTACGGGGCGATCCGCAGAGAAGAATTTCAGCGTTCCATTGGTGATGGCCGACAATGCTGTTGGTGATAAGCGATCCCGAGACTTAATTTTTGATAGCGCATTGGGCAGAAAAACTAACCCCACTAAAAAGTGGGGCTCGTCAGCAAAAGTTGGGTAGCTTTCGCTGCCTTTTTTACGAGTTACAGATCCAGGACAAGGCAGGCAGATTTTGCTCGAGAGCAGCAAGGCGTGAACTGATCGTTCTTTGCTCTCTCCTCCGGGCTTAGGAAGAAGTCCCGGTGATCCGGCTCTCCATCCAATACCTTAGTGACACAGGTTCCACAGATGCCCTGTTCGCAAGAGACAGGTACGCAAATACCGGCAGCATCCAGAACCTGGATCACGGTCTGATCCGCGGCCACCTGTAGTACTTGGCCGGTGCTGTGGATTTGAACCTCGAAGCTACCATCATCGGCTTTCGATGTAGGAGCAGCGGCGAAGTATTCTTTGTGCAGGTGTGATTCCGGCCACCCATGCTCTCTTGCGGTACCCAGAACAAAGTCCATGAAACCTGTTGGGCCGCACACATAAATATGGCTGTCCTTAGACTCCTTAGTGAACAACGCCGGCGCATTCAGTTTTTGGTCGGCAGCGCCGGAGTCAAAGTGGAAGTGCACCCGATCTGCGACAGGAATCGCTTTCAACTTTCTTACAAATGCTGCTTTTTCCGCAGCGCGGGCACAGTAATGCAGCTCGAAGTCCTGGTTACTTTGAGCCAGACGTTGAGCCATGCTTAGTATCGGCGTGATGCCGATCCCTCCAGCAAAAAGCACGCTACGTTTCGCGCTCAGGTCGAGAGGGAAGAGATTGCGAGGTTCGCTAATCTGGACGATTTGCCCAACACGCAGTTGCTCGTGCACAGCTTTAGATCCGCCGCGGGAGGCTGGATCTTTCAGCACGCCAATGCAGTAGCGGTGGGTTTCGTCAGGATGATTCCAAATGGAATATTGACGAATGATCCCTCCGGGCAAATGGATGTCGATGTGCGATCCGGCATCGAAAATGGGCATCAGTTGCCCATCAGCACGGACTAGCTCAACGCTAATAATGTCATCAGCCACAAGGCGAATTGCCGAAATCACCACGTTCATCATGATGCACCCCCTACGATGAGCTTTTGCGGGGAGGTCTGGTTTTCAGCCGCAATGATTCGATCCAGTATCCTTCGAGACTGAACGCCTCCGGCGTCGATGTTTAGTTTGAGCAGGGCTCGCTCAGGGTAGGCAGTGAGGTTGCGCTGTTGCTGCTCGAGCATGTCCAAGTCTTCAGAAAAGATTTTCCCTTGCCCGACGCGGATGGTTTCGGTGAGCTCATCGTCCTGAGGTTTGAAGTTTCGCGCCATTCCCCAGAAGTACCAGATGGAAGTGTCTGTCTCAGGTGTGATGAAGTCGACGACGATGCTGCCCGCTTTGTGAGCTGCATCAGCGTCATATCCACCCTTGCCGGCGTGCGCGACTCCGACTTCGATAAGGACATGGCTAGGCGGCGAGAATCTGCAAATCTGCCAGCGATCCACGGGCACGTCGTCCGCCAAACCATTGCCTCGCAGAGCTGCCTTCCAAAAAGGAGGGGCCATCACATTTTCCATGTAGCGGCTGGTAACTACCTCCTCACCTTCAACGCGAGTATTTACAGGCGCCTCGTCGATTTCCTTCTGGCCAATGCTGGAAGCATGGACGTAGGTTTCATGGGTCAGATCCATGAGGTTATCGATCATCAGTCGGTAGTCGCACGCGATATGGTAAAGACCGCCACCATAGGCCCACTCAGGGTTCTCAGCCCATTCAAGATGGTGAATGAGAGCAGGGTCAGCCTTTTCTGGATCGCCTGGCCATACCCAGATGAATCCATAGCGTTCTTCGACGGGAAAACTTTTGATGCATGGGAAGCCCTGAACTCGCTGGTTGGGCATTGAAACTGTTTTGCCGTCGCAGCCCATCACTAGCCCGTGATATCCGCAGACAAGATTGCCGTCTTCGACTGATCCAAGCGAAAGGGGAGCACCCCTGTGTGGGCAGAAATCTTCAAGCGCCGCGACTCGGCCTTCAGGGCCGCGATAGAACACGATCTTCTCGTTACAAACACGTCTACCAAGCGGCTTCGTTGCGATCTCATCCGGGGTGCAGGCTACATACCACGCATTTTTAGGAAACATCATCGGGCTCCTGTTGTTGTTCTCTATGGATCCAATGATGTAGTGCTTGCTGCGTGTGTTAATACTATCTTTCGATAGTGAAATGTCCATTTATCCGGCCATCAATCGGAATTTGTCATGCTCTGTGGTTGGTGATCCAAAGATAGGTGGGTAGCAGGTTCCTCCTGGGTAGAGTCCATTTTGTCTTAAATGGATCCAGTGGGTGGTATATGAGCGGGCCTGGGCAGCGTGTATTGAGCTTGCTAAGAAAGATGATCATTGATGGCGAGCTGGCTGCCGGGAAAAGGGTGACAGAAATTCCCACCGCCGAGCTGCTCGGAGTCTCACGGATGCCCGTACGAATGGCATTTCGGGTCTTGGAGCAGGAGGGTTTGCTCGTTCGTCAAGGAGGCCGTGGCTTTACCGTGAGACCAATGTCATTGGTTGACCTGGCTGGGGCGGTGGAGGTTCGTGGCGTGCTCGAGGGGTTAGCGGCTCGGCAGGCCGCGGAGCAAGGCGTTAACCCAGAGACCAAGATAGTCTTGTTGCACTGTCTTGACCAAGGCGATCGACTGTTCGAGAAGGGATACGTTACTGAAGAGGATCTGGCCGAGTATCACGACATCAATAAGCGCTTTCATCAAACCATCGTCGAGGCAAGTGTGAACTCGGCAGTTGCAATAGCTCTCGCACGGAATTCTCACATGCCATTTGCTTCAGTAAGCGCGTTAGCTGTGGATCATGACAATCTGCAGCAGGAGTATCGACGATTCAATTTCGCGCACATGCAGCACCATGATGCCGTCGAAGCCATCTTGCTGGGGCAGGGGGGCAGGGCAGAGTCGATTATGCGGGAGCATGCAAACGTTACTTTGCGCTATGCACGGTTGATGCATAGATGAGCCGGCTCAAGTTTGCCTGCATGGATTGGCATTGGCGACGTTCCAGCCCCCTCTACAGTGTTTTAACCCATACATTCGATATAGCCTGAAAACAGCCTTTTATTCGAAAAAGTCAGTGTGAACTTGTTTTATAGTGCGTTTTAAAATAACGGAAAAAGAGGGGCTTACGCCCCTGACTTTGCGAGGCGATCAATGCCGATCCAACCAAACGGTTTGCGCATTGCAGAACTCACGTACTCCGAAATGCGATAGCTCGCGCCCAAAACCACTTTTTTTCACACCGCCAAAGGTTACACGTGGGTCTGTTGCGCAATACCCGTTGATAAAAACACCGCCAGTTTCCAACTCATTCGCAATCTGGTGAGCGAGGTCAACATTTCGCGTGTAGATGGTTGAGGCAAGTCCAAATTCACTGTCATTTGCCAAAGCCAGCGCATGGGTTGCATCTCGTGCGGTGATGATCGATGCAACGGGGCCGAACAGTTCCTGTTTGAACGACGTCATTTGATCGGTGACATCGCCGAATACTGTCGGCTCATAAAAATTGCCAACGCCCCCGGTTTTCTTGCCACCCAACAGCAGCGTCGCACCTTCTTCCAGGGTATCGCGAACCTGACGATCGAGTTCATCGCGTAGATCAAAACGTGCCATTGGGCCAATGTAGGTGCTGTCGGCCAGTGGATCACCAACAACCAACTGTCGAGTGGCTTCGACGAACTTGTTGGTGAACTCCTCGACTACCCCTTGCTCAACAATCAAGCGCTTCGCTGCAGCACAGACTTGACCAGTGTTTTGATAACGACCTATGACTGCGGCTTTTACCGCTTCGTTTAGATCTGCATCGTTGAGTACGATGAATGGGTCAGAGCCACCCAATTCAAGTACGCATTTTTTCAACGCAGCACCGGCCTGCGCACCGATAACTATACCGGCCCTTACGCTTCCAGTAAGCGTGACTGCAGCAATTCGGGAGTCGGCAATTGCGGTGGAGACACCGTCAGGGGTGACGTTAATGACTTCGAAGACACCTTCGGAAAAACCAGCCTTCTTGAAGGCATCGCGTAGCAGATAAGCGCATCCCATAACGTTGGGGGCGTGTTTGAGAACATATGTATTGCCAGCGATCAACGCAGGAACTGCACCCCTAAGTACCTGCCAGATGGGGAAGTTCCAAGGCATCACGGCGAGAATGGGGCCCAGGGGGCGATATTCGATTCGTGCTTTGCCACCTTCAACCTGAGTGGGTTCTGCAGTCAACATCGTCGGGCCGTTCTGTGCGTACCATTCACAGAGCTGTGCACATTTTTCTATTTCCCCCCGTGCTTGGGTAGTGGGCTTGCCCATCTCTGAAGTAATCATATTGGACATAGGCACAGCCTGCTCGCGCAAAACTTTGGCGAGAGCGATCAATGTGCTGGAACGCTCTGCAACGGGTGTGCGCCGCCAATTAGTAAAACCCGCGGCAGCCCGGGAAAGAGCCGCGTCGAGTTCAGTTTCGGACTCGAAAGGATATAGGCCGATCTGCTCCCCGGTAGAGGGATTGATTGAAATAGCGTGGGTGAGGCTGGAAAAATTAGTCATGTGGCCTTCCTGCGAGTTTAGGGAAGAGTGCGGTTGAGTTACTTCTCACGCATCAGAATGGATTGAGCTCGACCAATGACGGGTGCATCGACCATCTCTCCGTCCAGCACGAAGACGCCTTCACCTGAGCTAGCGGCTTCGATGATCCGCCGCGCCCAGTGCAATTCTTCGGCACTAGGCTTCAATGCCTGATGAATAACTTCTACCTGACTTGGATGAATGCATAACGCGCCGCCAAAGCCCATGTTGCGAGCAAATTGAACGGCATCGTGCAGGCCAGAGGTGTCCTGGATTGAGGGGAAGACACCATCCAGTGCTGGGGCTAGATTGGCTATTCGCGTACAGAGCAACACGGTATAGCGGGCGTGGCTGAGAATTTCCTCGGCAGCCGTGCTTCCAGTCGTCAGGTTTAAATCCAAGCCTAAATCCAAGCTTCCGAATGACAGGCGCTCTACACCTTCGGCCTGAGCAATCAAAGTAAGCGCAGCCAAGCCTTTGGCGCTCTCAATAATCGGCCATATCGGTTTCGTGGTACTGCGCGCAGCAGCAACTTGAGCAACGGATTCTGCTTTGGGCAACAGGATTCCGGTTACGCCAATGTGACGCCTGCATAGATCCAGATCCGCAGTGTGTGCCCGGTGATCTGGAGCGTTTACTCGCACCAAAATTCGGGCATCCGGATTTTCAGTTAAGAAACGGTCTAGGTTATCTCTGGCCTCTTCCTTCAAGTTCTCCTGTACAGCGTCCTCCAAATCGACGATGACTCGATCCGCACCGGTTGCAATGGCTTTGGGGATGCGCTCCGGACGGGTGGCGGGTACAAACAGTGCTGTTCGGACGATCGATGGGTTCATTGTGTTTCTCCCTCGCTGAACTCAATCTCTCCGATTTGAGCAGAACCATCTTGATTCCCAGCCCAGACTTGCGCCTTTCCACCGCCGATTAAGCGTCCACTAACCTCGAACGGATTTGGAGAAATCAGTGGGCGAACTCCGCGAAAGCTGAAGCGCTTCAAACGTGCAGTCGGATGAGCCTTAGTGAACGCGCACAGGTTCAGCGTGGCGATAAGTGGCCCATGCACTACCAGTCCAGGGTAGCCTTCAGTCTCTGTGACATATGGCCAGTCGTAGTGAATACGATGCGCATTGAACGTGACCGCAGAATAGCGAAAGAGCAACGTCGTATCGGGCTCAATCAGCTGCCTCCATTCACCTTCAGGCATCCCCTCCGGGTTGCTTAATCTAGGTGGTGAGGGTTCGCGATAAACGATGTCCTGCTCGTCCCGTAAAGCGAGCTGACCACCCTGGAAAAACTCATGGCGTAGCGTGACGAACAATAACGACCCGGTGCGTCCATGCTTCTCTTCAACGTTGAGAATGGTCGACACACAGGTCACGTCTGCCTCGACTTTTAACGGCTGGTAAAAATCGATTCGGCTCCCTGCCCACATGCGGTTGCGATTGTGGGCAGGTGGCAAGAAGCCCCCGAGCGTGGGGTGCCCATCTGGGCCTAGTTCGTTGGCGGCTACAGGTTCTTGAAAGAACGCCCAATGCCAAAGAGGGGGAAGCGATTCACCGGGTTTCGGTGCTACTTCACTCAAGGTCGCAGCGATTCGTTTAACCAGGTTAAAGCTGATCCGATCTTGGCTTTCTTGGCGACGACCAATCCAGTCAGTAAAATTCACTGTGCTCACGTTAATTGCTCCTCTTCTCGCTATGCCAGATCGACCAGTTCGGGAATGGCTTCAAACAGGTCTGCCACCAGGCCGTAATCGGCCACCTGGAAGATCGGCGCTTCTTCGTCCTTGTTGATCGCAACGATCACCTT